>Ga0116142_10000986_pt1 | contig 36177 bp, 31 predicted proteins | sample AD_UKC033_MetaG_FD_89785 | JGI IMG/M metagenome (GOLD analysis project Ga0116142, IMG submission 89785) | Active sludge microbial communities of municipal wastewater-treating anaerobic digesters from USA - AD_UKC033_MetaG | ecosystem: Engineered > Bioreactor > Anaerobic > Digestate | place: USA... | reverse complement strand
GAACTCCACGCGCAGCAGCCTTGAATGCAGCGGGAATCGGATCTTTACCACTCCACAGGCCATCTGAAACGACAATAATGCGCGCCGCAAGATCGCCCGGAATAAGCGACAGGGCTCTTTCAACCGCTTCGCTGAGGTTCGACGCTTCGGGATTGATAGTCGAACTGAAGCCGGAAAACGAGCCACGCCCTGGCGGCATATCGACTCTTACCTCGTCAGCAAAAGAAAGGACGCCGAGCTTCGCGTTGCCCGGCATCTGACGACGCAACAGCGACAGAGTTTCTGAAATACGAGAGTCAGAATCTGCCGGCATCGACAGGCTGCGGTCGGCAACCACAACCAGCATACCTTCGCGCCCGGGCAGGCGTAATTGCATGCCTGCCAACGCCAGAATCACCAGAACTACGGTGAGAATACGCAGTGCCATGATCTTGCGCGAGCGCATACGCAGAGCGAAAACGGCCCACAGGCCCGGGAACAGGAGCAGCAGCCAATGAGGTTCAGTAAACATGGCCGGGCCTCCCCTGTCTGAGCAGCCACTGATGTAGAATCAGCAGCAAAAGCGCCGGTATGATAAACCACCAGCGCACATCGGAAAAATAGCGTGAGGCATCGCCAGATGCCAGCGCAATATCGGGCAGACGAGTCTGCAGACCGGTCAGGTCTGACTCTTCGACAGAGTTCAGATTGGCGGCAGTTTTCCAGTTCAGGTCACCAGACTGCAGCGAATAAATACCTGGCTCTCTGACGGTAAACCCGGCACTGCGCCGCCATACCGGCAGATCAATCGTTCGGCCGGCAGGCGATGTCACGCTGATGTTTTTGATGCCTGCAGGCAGATTCACCTTTACTTCCATGCCGCTGTGATAATTGAACTGGGTCGGCCCGGGATTAGCCTGTTGACGCCAGCTGAGCAGATTCCAGAACAAAACTGGCCAGACGGCGGTAGTGTGCAGATTGGAGCGATCTGCGGTGAGATTCAGGTAAATATTGCGATCACCCTGCGCATCTTCAGCCGCGATCAGCAGTGGCACACCGGCCACCGACATCAGCGGTTGCCCGGAGACGCTGAAATTGCGATCAAAAGCCCAGGCCGCCATGACTCTGGGTAAACCGACAAGCAGCGGATGGTTTTTATCGAGAGCAACCGAGCCCCGCACCGTCACGGGCTGAGAGGCATTATGAACGACAAAATTCCAGCGGCCGACGGGCGATCTGGCGCCGGGTTCTCCTTCGAAAAAAGCCAACTGCCCGCCAGAAGTCACCACACTGGCAAGGCCGCTGCTGTTGATAGTGCGCTCGACCAGTGGACGCAGCCGGGGCGATATACTGGCGAGTTCGACCTTGACCGGTTCGGGCCGCACCGGCAGGAGCCAGGCCTGATTGTCGTATTCTATTTCGTCGTTTCTGATGCTGGCGCGTATTTCTGCTGCCGTATCCTTTATCGACAGACGAACGCGGCGGTGTGACCGGGCGCCGAGTTCCACATCCAGCTGCTCGAGCACCTTGCCATTATCGACATTGACAATTTCGGCCGCAAGGCGCGCCGGCGCTGTGGCAAAGTTCACAAACTCGAAAAAGCAACGATCGACATCGCCAAGCGCATAGCGATTCGCGGTGGTGACAGCAATGTTGGCGAGCGGTTTCCCAAACGACAGCCAGCTGATGTTGTCTGCCAGCGCCTGTTGCGTTGTGCGGTCGCTGATCACAATAACCCTGGTATCAGGCGAACAGATTTCTGAGACATTTCTGAGTGCAGCGTTGAGATCGGCATATGGTGAACGGCAACGCCAGCTGCCGATCAGATGTGATGCTTCTGTTGTCTTCAAATCAGGGCGACCGATAATCTCAGGTTCTACGCCGGCCCTGACAATGGTCAGTCTGACAAATCCGCGGGCGAGAATGTTCTGTTCGAGCCAGGTCAGCGCCCGACTGCGTGCCGTTTCGCCGCTGCCGGCCGACATCGACAGAGAATCATCGAGAATCAGGGCAACCGGCACCAGCTGGTCACCGGTAACTGCACGCGGTGTGGCAGCTGCCAGCACCAACAAGGCCAGTATCAGCAGTTCAAGCACCAGCACGAGCGGAATCTGCAGGCGGGTGATTTTGCGCCCGCCTTCGGCCGGAACCTTGACATGACTCCAGAACATGAGCGAAGAAACTCTGATATTACGCGACTGCCGCCGAAACAGGTAAATGGCGGCGACAGCGGCCAGAGCCAGAATTCCCCAGAATGCCAGTGGGCTCATGAATATTGGCATCTTCAGCTCCTGGTCATTATTATCTCGGTTTTAAGCAGTTCTACCGGCACAAAATCGCCGAGCAGCTGCTCGCCGAGACAATGGGTAAAAAGCGCGCCGTATTTGCTGCAGCACTTTTTCCAGTATTCCTGGTGGCGGGTAAAATTGCGCAAATACTCAGCAATCAGACTTTCATCGGCTATCAGCTCAACCGCTTCGGCAGTTTCGCAGTCGATAAGCCTGACGTTACCAGCGAACTCAGGAGCGACGTCTTCACGGGCCAGCACCTGCACGACGGTCAGCAGCGCGGCGCCATCAGAAAGCTGGCGCAAAACCGACACCGGCTCCTGACTCCAGAACAGGTCGCTGAGAAGAATGCGAACCCCGTTGTTGCGCAATCTGGGCGGAAACGACGTGATCGTTTCGCCAACATTGCCACTGTAATCAAAATCAGCGCCCTGCCATCTGCTAAGCGGCAATGTCGCAGATTCAACTTTATGGCAACGGTCTTTGAGCAGCCAGCAGCTTACAGTATAGCCTGAGTTGAGAGCCGCCACCCGCAGCAGCGCGGCAAGCGACATCGCTGCCGCTCCCTTGTGAAAGGTGGTGCCAGCCATCGAAACCGAAGTATCGATAAGAATATCGAGATGCGGCGAAATCTCTTCGCGAAAAAGCTTTACCGTCAAGCGATCTGAGCGCGCCATGGCATTCCAGTCGATGTGCCTGACATCATCGCCCGGCTGATACTCGCGGTGGTCGAGAAATTCGAGAGAATTACCGGTATTGCGGCCAAAGCGGCTGCCGCCCTGTAACCCGGAAAATCTCGATGACACGTTCAGATAAAACCGCTGTCCGGCGATTTCTGCTGCTTCTATACTGCTTTTAACGAGTTTATGCACTTGTTCAATAATCCATTTCGCTGTAATAATCCTTGAACTGACGAGAGAGCCATGGAAGATTGATGACCAGACCGATTACTGCCAGCATGGCGGCAAAGAGCAGCACAGAATCACTGCGCCGCACCGCGGTAACATAAAGCGGGTTGGCGATAAGAAGCGTTTCTGAATCCAGTCCGATAACGCCGCCAGCAAGTATTGGCACAATCGAAAAAACAGCGCAGGTAAGAAGGGCGACCACCCAGGTGTTGCGAATGTCGATCTGTTCGACGAGAAAAATGCGGCGAATGAATGCCGCCAGCAGCGAATAGCCAAGCAGATAGCAGTAAAAGCTGCCAGAATACAGCATATAGTCACTCATCATGCCGCGAGTATGCACATAACCGCTGGTCGGGGAACCGGCCGCCACCAGAGCGATAAAGAACGTCAAAATCTGCATGATCAGAATCCAGGCAAGCCCCCCGGCAGCTCCGCTGAAAAAGAGAAATGCCATTCGCGACCAGACAAAACCTTTGGGAATCTCACGAATGACCCGTTCGGTGAGAAAATCGCGCTCAGATACCGCAATCAGACAGGCCATGCTGAGCACATAGCTTGACAAAAAGCCCCAGACGACAAATATCTCGCTGCTGGCACTGACAACAGACCAGTAACCGCACATCAGAAGAGTAACCAGCCAGAGAACCGTCGAAGCAACGCGCACCGGCAGCATGCGGTTGGTACCGGCAGGGGCCACTACGGCAGCCGCAGCGTGATAAAGCATGTAAATGAGCAAAACCATAAAAGTGGCAAACGTTAAAAGAGAAGAAAAAAGATATCCAGAGCCAAAAGTGCGGTCAAGGCCGTATCTGATCATTTCGCCGCCTATGCCCAACAGGCTGAAGAACATGACAACCTGAAAAAGCAGGCCGGCGCCACGAAAAATGTACATGCTGCCGCCCTCGCGCGAAAGACTGCCAACACAGATCTGAAACATCGTTCCGGCCGCACTGACAAACAGGCCAAGACAGATCAGAATAAAGGTGGCCCAGAGATCTACGCCACTCAGAAAGAAAGTCATCGACATGAACGGAGCAAAAGCGCTGTTGATCAAAAGAATTATCAGAAAAGCCGCAGCGAACTTGCCACGAATAATCGCCTGCGGAGTGATCGTCGTTATGAACAGCAGCTCATCGCTGCCTTCGCTGCGTTCGCGAGAAAATCTGAACCCCGAATAGATCGGTATGATCGCGAAACTGGCGAGAAAAAGCACGCCGTAAAGAAACATCAGGGTTTCCTGACCGGCACTGCTGTAACGCGAATGGTTGTCAGCGAGAGAAAGACTGAGAACCACGCACTGAAAGGCAAGAAAGAGAATGAGCACCCCCCAGAAGAACTTGCCGCGCACGATCTGGCGCAGTTCTTTGACGATGATCGGGTTTACCCAGCCGTCGAACCGGTCGAAAATACTGGTCATATCCGTCATTGTACCTCACCTCTGGTAATGTTCATGAATACAGATTCGAGATTCTGCTGACGGAACCTGAATTCGATGATTCTTTTGCCGGCAGACACAATCTCTTTCAAGAGAGCAAAAGCTTCTTCGTCGCTACCGGCATAGTCGAACTCAACGCATTTGCCATTAACCACAAGGTTTTCAACACCCGGCAGCAGAATCATGTAATTGGAAAATTCTTCGAGACCGTCTATTGGCCTGATAATCAGGCGGCGGTGCGAGACCTCGGCCTCGGTAATTTCCTCTATAGAACCGAACTTGAGCATCGCGCCCTGCTCGATAATCAAGGTCGATGAGCAGATTTCGGAAAGCTCGCTGAGAATGTGTGAGCTGATCAAAATTCCCTTGCCCTGCCGGCTCAGCACTCGCAGCAGTTCGCGCAACTCGATGCGGGCGCGCGGATCGAGGCCGGCAGCCGGCTCATCCATCAGGATGAAAGCGGGATCATGAATCAGAGCACGGGCGATACTTACCCGCTGTTTCATACCCTTCGACAGCGCAGAAAGCAGCTTTTCACGAATCCCGATGAGATTGGTGAATTCCATCAGATCATTTACCAGCACCCGTCGTCGCGTCGGGTTTATACCATAGGCCCTGGCAAAAAAGTCGATGTATTCGAATACGGTCATGTCGTCCTGCGTCGGCAGAGTGTCTGGCACAAAACCAATCTTCTCGCGCGCCATTTCCGGATGACTGATGATCGAGTGACCATCAAGCTCGATGCTGCCTGAGCTCGGCTCTTCGATGCTGGCCAGCATACGCAGGGTCGTAGTTTTGCCGGCGCCATTAGGGCCGACAAAACCGGTGATATCACCGCCGGTCAGCTGAAAATTAAGTCGCTTTACAGCATGTGTATCACCGAAATTCTTGCTGAGGTTTTTGATACTGAGAATCATGGCTGTGTATCCCCCTTGAGCATGCCAAGCACAATCGACTGTTCAGTTTTCTCGGCCGAACTGTCGATTGCCTGCACCAGAAAAGGCGAGGTCTTGATCTGCGCTATGTAGCTGCCTGGCGTCAGAAAGCGCTCAGGGCTCTTGATCAGATCGGGCATAACCTTGAACCAGGGGCCGTGAAACAGATCGGCCAGCGATCTTCTATGGTAACCAACAGTGCGACCAGTCGCAATCAGCACCGCTTTATTGCCGGCTGAAATATTTGAACCAGTATAAACAGTGCCATCGGCAGTCACCAGCGTTATTTTGTCGATATCTGAACCAAGCCCGTTGAGCAACTGCAGGTAGTTATCCTGCCAGCTTAACTCGACGCGCTCCCGCCGAGTCTGCAATGCGCGCAGATGCAGACTGCGAGGCACCTTGGGCTTGATCCAGCCGGTCGCCAGGTTCTGATCTTCATCGAGCACGATAAACCGCCCACTGTCGAAATTGCGGCCATAATCGCTGCCATAAGCAAAAATTTCGGTCTGGGTGTCGAAATGCAGGCCTTCCGGGCGGGAAGACGACGAAAACAGCGAGTAATTAGCCAGCGTTATCGCGCGATTGTAGCGCTCGTCAAGCAGTGTCAGCGAATGTCTTTTTACCCGCAGCGTCGAACTTTCAAAAGCCAGGTAATAGCCATATATGAACAGGCAGCAGATTGCTGAAGCCGCCGGAACGGTCAGAAACACCAGAATCTTGCGACCGAGACGATGCAGCACGAAGACATTTACCGGCCCGATGAGAAAGGCAAATATATAGACGATAACCATAAGCCAGCGGGTGGAAAGCGTTTCGGTTTCGTCGGCAGCAAATTTCAGCGGGGAATCACCCCTGAATTCATAATCTGAAAAGATGTCGCTCAGATAATTCGGAAACACCCTGCCGGAAGTGTCGGCCATTTCCCTGATCAAGTTGGGGCCGCTCTCAATTACCCTGCCAAAACCGCCTTCGTAAACTCTGAGATCGAACGATTTATCCTGGCCTGACTGGGCAAGCGCGGTAAAGTCCTGTGGTAACTCGACAGAACCAATCGTCAGCAGACTGCCGCCGGCACGGACGTAGTCGAATACCGCCTGCCGAACCATTTCTGGCATTTCGTTGATACTGCCGGCATAAAAAACCAGCATGTGGAACTGCGAATAGCCAAGCCAGTTTTGGTAAAGCTGTGAGAGACTGCCTTCGAACTGGTTCATCTCGACGTTAAGAGAATTTCCGGCACCGCTGCCGCTGAAAGCAGCCTCGAAATCAGTTCGCGATACGCGTGAATCGACAAGAATCTGCTTGCGATTGTAATAGCCCCGGTAACAACGAAAGTCACGATGCAAACTCTGCTCGCGCAACTGCATGCCATCGAGTTCGACACGCATGCCGGCCGAGTAAAAGTCCATGATCGGTATCATCAGCGCTTCTTCGCGAACTTCACCACCGGCGATCCTGAAGCCGCGAGAGACCTCTTCGAGAGCCCTTGAATGCTGCGCACGCATGGTCAGCCTGACATCACGCTCGCGGTTAGAACTGTTGGTAATGATTACCCGGCAGAAAGCGTAGCCGAAAAAGCTCTTCGGCGCCAGATCGGGCATAGCCGTAATACGAACGCCATCGTAATCTATCGTCTGTGCCTGCGCACCCGAAGCGGAAAGCATTATAACCAGCACAACGAACAGAATGAATTGAAAAGTTCTGATCACTTGCCGGACTCCACTATCAGCTCATCGGCAAGGCCAAGATCGGTTTCTTTAACGGATTTGCGAATTTCGTCGAGAAGCGTCGCCGTGGTGAGTCCCTCGAAGCGTGCCTTGTAGTTGAGAAGAACACGATGATTAAGCGCCGGAATCAGCACCTCGCGTACGTCTTCAAAACCGACAGAAGGACGACCGGCCAGCAAGGCCACACCACGTGCGGTTTCTGCGACTGCGATGGCAGCACGAGGCGAAGCGCCATACTGCACAAATTCCTGAACCTGGCGACTGGCTGCTGTGCCAGAGCCAGGACTGGTAGCACTTACCAGGCGGGCGATATACTCAGCCACCGGCCCGGGCAGATATATGCGATTCATCACATCGAACAGACTTTCGAGCTCTTCGGCTGAAACATTGAACGAGGCTGCCGGCGGTTCACCGTGCCGACGCGAAAAAATGATTTCACGCAGGGTAGCAACATCGGCAGACTTTACTTCAAGTTTAAAAACGAAGCGGTCGAGCTGAGCTTCGGGCAGCGGGTAAGTGCCTTCGAGTTCAATGGGATTTTGCGAGGCCAGCACAAAAAACGGCGCAGGCAGCTTGCGGGTGGTGCCAAGCAGTGTCACCGATCTTTCCTGCATGGCTTCGAGCAGCGCAGACTGGGTTTTCGGTGAAGCACGATTTATTTCGTCGGCCAGGAGAATGTTGGTGAAGATCGGGCCGGGCTGAAAAACCATTTCGCGCTGACCAGACTCATTCTGCTGCAGAATGTGAGCGCCAAGAATGTCGCCCGGCATCAGATCGGGGGTGAATTGAACGCGGCTGAATTTGAGGCTGAGCAGTTCGCCAAGCGTTCTGATCAGGGCGGTTTTACCGACACCCGGCAGGCCTTCGAGCAGAATGTGGCCACGGCTCAATATGCCGATGAGCACCATGCGATGCAGGTCGGTGCGACCGATCAGAATGCGGTCGAGTTCCTTGAGAATTTTGTGGGCCTTGGCGCTGGCCGCCGCCAGTTCAGTCTGAGATACCAGTGTTTGCTGCTTCATTTCTGTCTCCGCTCGTTTGGAACATTTCGTTCAAAGTATCTTTTTACGGCACTGCGGTGTCTGGGCAGAATCACGTCTGATTCACCGCCACTCTTGTCTGATTTCTGCCAGTCGACCGGCCCACTGAGCTGCTGCCCATCAGACGATTCGATCTGTGGTGCCGAGATGGCCATGCCAATAGCTACTGAATCTTCAAGATCTGTCGAAGCCGGGCTCGGCAGAGCCTCATCCTTGAATTTGAGGCTGTGTTCGGAACTCTCCCGACTGAAGTTCAAAGGCGCAGTGCCACCATCGCGACCTGCCTGGCCACCAGGGGAACCTGATTGCGGATCTACCACCATTATACCCGAATCAGACCCGGGTTCACCTTCACCAGACTGCCCGCCAGACTGGCCTTCGCCCTCGCCACTTTCGGCATCTTCCGGCGCAATAACCAGGTCGGCACCAGAACCCGGGGCAAGATCGGCCTCAGTGGCCGGGCGCAAACGCCCTTCCTGCTTGAGTTTTTCGTAGGTTTTGCGATCGAGCAGGCGAGCCTTGACCAGTTTTTCGGCAGCAGCACGCATTTCTTCGGCCCGCTGCTGAATGTAATCCTGCAATTGTTGCGCCGCTTCCTGAGCAGCCTCTGACGAATCAGCGCCTCCCTCACCTGCCTGCTGCATCTTCTGTTCTAGAGAATCGCCACTGCCCGACTTCATGCTGGCGGCATCCATTCCACACTGTTCAAGCTTCTCGCGCAGGGCATCGAGAGCCTGGCTCATTTTTTCGGGGCTTTCGGCATTCTTGAGCTGGTCAGCAAGGCTCTGAAGAGTCTGCAGATTCTCCTGCTCCGAGAGCATTTTTTCGGCGCCGCTGGCGCTTTCCTTGCGCATTTTTTCCTGCAGCTGATCGAAAGCTTCGAAAGTCTTTGACGGATCGTTGCGATCTGAGGCTCTGGAAATCTGTTCGATCGTTTCTTTGAGTTCTTCAGCCTTTTTCTCATCGATCAGGCCGGCCTCATGCAGCGCCTCAACCTGAGCTGCTGCGCTTTCCTGAATTTCCTTGAGATCCAGGCGTGGGTCGCGGTCACCGGTTGCCTGGCGCACTGGCATAATGATGCTGAGGACGATAAATAGAAGAGACACCAGCAGAGCCGGCAGTCGCCGGTTCAGGTTCAGCCGCAGTCGGGGCGAAGTAAGCGAACCCTGGCGTTTTTTCCAGGATTGGTCGCCGGTTTCAAATTCGGCGAGCAACAGGCCGCCACTGCGATTATGACTGTCCAGCAAAGCCATTGCGCGTTCTTCGGCCAGCTGACGACGGCAGGCAACAGCAAGCGCAGTCAGCAGGCAAACAGGAATCAAGGCCAGACTGAAGCCAACAAAGTCAATACTGACCAGTCGCAGCTGGCGCAGAAGCAAAAAAAGAAACCCGGCGACGAAATTGCAGACAGTCAGCAGACGCAGAGCCAGCAGAAACGCATAAGATAGAAGATAGCGCAGGCGCAAGGTTTTTAAAGCCTGTATGCTGTCTTCAGCTGCGCTCATAATGTTGCAAGATCCTGTTTGATATGCTGCATTTGCAATACTACCCGCAAAATTCACCAGAATTTATCTGCCAACCTGACAACAGTTTACCTTAAAGCCGCCATTGGTGCCATATTTGTTTTAGTTCTTTTTTCGACAGAGTTCTGCTAAATTGAAGATATGGAAATCAAACAGGTGACAATTGAACTCAACGAAGAAACTATCCGCAAGCTTGAAGAGAAGGCGTTGCAGGCAGGAAAAAAGCTGGAGTCCCTGGCCGCCGATCTCGTGGAAACCGGCCTGAAGAAAGAAGGAGCCAGTTCCGGCAAAGGCATGCCTGGTGTCGCCATGCTGAAAGAGACCTTTGAGCCAACGTTACAGGTTTCGGGCAGTAGAGCTGCCGATATTGGTTTGCTCAAGGAAACGCCAGAGAGGTTATCAGGGCCGGCTACTGCCGATCTGCCACCAGAAAGACTCAAGCGCAAGGCTGAAATTGAAGCGCAGATGCGCGAGTTATCGCTGGTAATTGAAACTGCCGAAGAGGCCGAAAAAGAAAAATACGCAATGCAGTATGCGATTCTGGCAGCTGAGCTCGATGCGCTGATTTGATCAGCGAATTATACCGTTGCGACGATGCGATTTGCGGCTCTTCATGCGATGTGATAAGACTTCCATGAGCGATTCTTTGCGGCTGGCAGCATCATTTTCATGCACCGGCTCATGCGCGCTTGCGTAGCGACCACTGACCTGTACCGGACGCCAGGTGCCATATTCTTTTTCGAGCTTACTCTGCAGATCGATGATGTGGCGGGTGAGTTCTTCGTTACAGCGGGAGCAGACTGTGCCATTATCGATCGGAGCCGAGCAGAAGCGGCATGGATAGAGAATCGACAGATCGAGACGGCGAAAAGTGCCTTCTTCGGCAAAGTCGAGCAGCACGTTCTCGGGCACATGGCAAAGTCGGCCTATTTCACTGAGCGACAGACCCGGTCTGGCCTTTACCAGGCCGATAGCTTCATTAAGCTGCTGTTGTCTGCGCAAGCGACATCCAGGGCAAACCCGCCCCGAGAAGTTGATATAAAGTTTTCCGCAATCAGGGCACGACTTTACTTCTGGCATGCATCACTCCTCAACCACCCGCCTGTGTACATCTTTATTTATTGATTATACTCAAAAACAGGTGAACTGCCAAACATATTTGGCGCAAATTTGCACATTTGAGGGCTTGTTAAAATCGTCGGGCAGTGACATAATCAGGGCAAACGACAAGCCAATCAAGGAGAAAACGATGCCCAGACGGAACAGATATAAACAGCTGTGCGAGGCTTACGACCGCGGAGTCGCAGAATGCGACCAGTATCGCCGCGAATGCCACGAATTTGTCCATGAACTGCGCAATTCAATAATCGAGAGCCTGAACTGCGTCGAGACCAAGGTGTTTATGTTCCCGCCCAGCAGTGGCTTTGTCTACAAAAGCCAGATGATTCAGGGCGATGCTCTCGACACCGAATTCGGCGAAAACGGCACTGCTGCGATAGGCTTTGCCATAAATGTCAACGGCGAGGATCTTGAAGAAAAGTTCTTCACGTTCATGGTCATTTTCAAGAAGACCGGCTCCAAGATCCGGTTCAGCATCGATGACGAACATGAATTCGTCAACAGCAACGAAGGCATCAACGATTTCTGCGATCATCTGTTCGAGGTGGCACGCAAAAATCTTCTCGGTCGTCTTTCGAACTTTCTGCAGTCGCCTGGCGAAGAAAGCAAACCTATCGGCTTCAAAGTTCACGGCGCGTAAAAAGTCAGTGAAAAACCTTGAATGGACCGCGGGAACCTGACGGCGGCGGAGTAAGCGAGCGGTTGAAGGTTGCGCGGGGCCGGTTGTCTTTGCGGCTGTCTGGACGGTTCTGGCGCTCACGCTCACGGGTGACTACCACTTCTTTTTTCTTGCGTTCGACGATAACGGTTTCAGGTGGTCGGCCGTTCTCTTCGAGCTCAAGTATCGTCTCGATACTGCGTGGCGGGTTGCCTGCATCCAGCCAGTCCCAGCCCTGCTGGGCAAGCCAGGAAAGACGTGTATAATCCTGATAATAACCTTCATCGATCTTGTCGCCCCAGTAATAGCCGAGGGCCATGTGCACATCACCGGTCACCTCGGCAATCACACCCAGACGATAAAACGCCCAGGTGACCTTTTCCATATCGACCGGGTTCAGGCGGCTTTCCTGGTTGAAAATCATCGAATAAAGCTCATTGGCTTTCTTGAAATTCTTTTTCGCAAGAGCATATTCGGCCTGATCACGGTATTTTGAATGACTGTAGCCACCACAGCAACCGGCAATCGAGAATGCCGCCAGCACCAGCATTAAAAATGCCGGCCAGATAAGTGCTCTGCGCCTGTTCAAGGCTGTATCGTCATGGTGCTGCATTCAATGGTTTCCAGAAGCGGTCAGGGCCAGCCAGGGCCGGAGGATAGATGCGGGCCGACCATTCATAATCTATCGCCTGCGCAGCCGGATCTTTGAACAGCATTGTGACCAGCATACGGCCAGCATCATAGTCGATGGAAAAGTCAGCGAGATACTCTGCGGCAAACCGCTGTTTGCGCCCGCCAGATTCAGTTCTTACAAAAACCTTGCCGGTCGCCAGATCTTCGACTGCGTAATCGACAACCTTGCCGCCATGCGTCTGCACTTTGAATTCGGTAGTACCTTTCCAGGTCTTGCCGCTTTCGGGAACAAAAACGATACGGTCGACATCAGACCTGGCAATATCGTTACGCATCAGCGAAACGATCCAGGCCGCCTGATTGGCTGCCACCGCGTTGAAACTGCCACGATGAACGTTAGAGGCTCCGCGTGTCATGGCAATGATCACGCCGCCGGCAATAACTGCAACAATGCCTACGGCAACCAGCATTTCAGTAAATGTAAAGCCTCTTTTCACATCAATACCTGCTGACGAAAGTTGACAACTCGTAACTTTTGTTTTCTTCGCCAATCTGCTCCTTGGACTTGTAGTTGAGCATAAGACGCATTATCTTACCGGTCTCGTCTTTAGGCGCCGGCGGGTAGCGCTTGACATTGATCTTGCCTGATAATGCAAGATACTCGGGATAACTGCCGATCTGAACATCGACCTTGATGGTGTTGCCAATGCTGATCTGCCTGCCGCTCTGCACCGGCACCTGATAATCGCCATCAACCGGAATCCACCCGTGATTTTCGATCTGCTCGAGAATCTCGACAGCCAGCTGACTGACCCTGATCTCGTCAGCCGAAAGGGTTACCTGCTTATGCGAAGAGCCCATCAGGCCCCATAAAGGCACCATCGCGGCGACCATTATTCCACTGGCAATAAGAATTTCAAGCAGACTGATGCCACGTCTTGTCATATATCGCCTCCGGCCGGCCCGATTACCACTCCGACATACTTTTTGATGAAAGCAGGATTGGTCGGATCAAGATTGATGTTATAGGTCAGATTACCACCACCGGCAATATTGGCGGGATTAAGTGTGTGGGCGGCGATCCCGCCGACCAGTTTCATCGGCGAATTTGGGTTGGCATACTTGATTTCGCCGCCGTTCTTGTCCAGGGCCATAAGATATGCGAGAGTGCTGTTGGCGCCACTGTTCTTGACGGTTATCGCGCCCTTTTCGGCTGTAATCATAAGTGGCGGTTCGAACGACGAGTCGGGCGGTTCGAAAGTTCCCACAGTGACCGGACCATCGACGATCAGGTTTCCACCGGTATGTCGCCCGAGATCATCCTGCAGAGTGAGGCCGGCGCCGCCGGTGACAACTTTGAGAACGGCATTGCCCAAGTTGAGACGATGCGTCTGATTGTGACAGAAATGCTGTTTGAGCAGACTGAATGCGTCTTCTCCCTGGCCGGGCTTCACCTCGTAGCAGATGCGCCGGGCCATGCCAAGCGTCGCATCATCGCCGGCCGCGATTTTGTCGATCTCGATGTTACGGGTGTCGATACCATCGATTTCTTCGAGAAACAGCCGTTCGCTGGTCAGAGGCGCCGCATCAGACGGTGGAATATCGATCTTCTGGTTGGTCGAGGTATACTGCGCGATCATATCGTAGATTTCGTTATAAGAACAGTCATCGACCTTGCTCATGATCGTATAATAGCAGAGGCTGCCATCGGTGCTCAACCAGGGAATCGAAAGAAACAATGGTTCGAGCTCGTGCAGATCCTGGACGCCAAGAGCCGAGGGGCCATTCGGCATTTTGATCAGCTTGTTTTCGACAAACAGCGTCGACATGCCGGCGATGTTCGAAGACTGACTGCGCGCACTGTTGTATTCGTTCGACCCCATCGAAATCACCGCACCGACCGGCGCTTTGCTCGCGGCATCGGCCAGATAGCAGATCTCGATAAAGCGGTCTTTGACATCGCCGATAACACGAGTATGGCTGATCATCGAAGCCCCGGCATCAGTTTCATTTGAGCCGAACAGATGCAGACAGGTGCTGGCCCAGCGACTTTTTGAAGTAGCCTGTGGAAAACGGTCGAAGTCGCGTTTGAGAACTTCCTGCCACAGTTGCATGTGCGTGCCACTGTAGAGAGTTTCGGCAAAACCCCAGCGCGCTACGCTGAAACAGACCTGACGGGTGCCGACCGGCCATGGGCCAAAATTGAAAATCAGTGTGATCGGCTTATCAGCCGATGGAAAATACGAATGAAAATTCTGGCCGAAAACACGATGACCGGCAGCGCGATTCAGCAGCAGCGGGCCACCGCCGAGGTATACCCAGCCTCTGGTTTTCCAGACGTCTTCAGGGGTGCTCGAACTGGTTGGCTCGCCATTTACCAGCACCAGCGGGCGTGGTGAATTGGCAGTGACGTCACCGGTGTCAGGACTGGCAATGGTAACGGTGTTGAATCGGGTTTCGTCACCGGCAGCCGCATCGCGCAGATAGAGATTGAACTTGGTGATCGGCAGTGGAAATGGTACAACAACCCGGAAAGGCCTGGTTTCCTGCCAGGTTTCAACCGCCTGATCGACCTGCACTGTTACAGCAACCGTGATTTTGCCTGACTTTTCAAAACTCAGGTAAAAGCCGTTGCCATCGTCAAGCGAGCTGACATCGCTGACGTCGAAGTTGGTCTGCACGCTCACTTCGTATGGCTGATTCGCGGTCAGGCCAGCGCGCAGATCGCCGATTCCGATCTGCGAAAACCAGTTATTCAGAATGTCGTCTCTGATCCGGGTGGCGTTGTTCTCTCGAAAAGCTGCGCGCAGAATCTGTCCGGGCGAGTTTGCATCGGTTGCAGGATCGACCAGGTCAAGTTTCATTCTGCCGACGATATAGCGGGCAATCGACTGCGCACACTTCATTGCGCGCAGGTGTTTGAGCAGCTCACGGCTTTCGTTGAATTTTCCCCTGACCAGATGATTATAAGACATGATCAGGATACTCAGAATGAATATGCCACCGAGAACGACAAACAATACGATTCCGGCGCGGCTATGTTTCGCAGTCAAACTGCTTTTCCGGCTATTCATCGACATTGTCTCCCGGCTCCGAGGCCGCATGCCTGGTCTGCGTATTTTTGTCGAGCCAGGCCAGGGTTCCGGGGTGTATGGGAACACCTACCTCCTGCATAATGTGCAATGCCAGCCCGGGATCGACTGGAATGTTGCCGATCGCCTGATGATGGTGCTTGAGATGGGCAGCGCCCCTTACCAGATTTTCAACGACCAGTCCGACAGCCTCATCTGAGGTTTCTGCGTTTGCCACCAGCATGTTTGGCAACCCGATGGTGTGAACCTCAGGCTGACGCTCGCCGTAAAATCCGGCCGGAATAGTTACCCGCTGTGAAGTTGCGACCTTTACGAGAATCTTTTCGATCTCGTCATCGCCCAGACTTACCAACGTACAATCATGGAAAATTACGGCATCTGAAACGGTTCTGTTGGGCATGCCGGCCTGGATGGTGGCATAACCAATATTGCCGTTGGCCAGGGAGTTCAGTACTGCTTCGATTGGAATTTCGGCACTGGTTTTGCGACGATACAGATCGAGAGCCTCGATGATTTCGAGTGAGGTGCGGCGTGTCGAAGAATTTATCTGACCAAGAAAAACGTTGAGGCGTCCCGGGAACTTTTCGCCTGGTTCAAAGCGGTCAGGCGCGCGCAGAATATGAACAACATCGTTCCACAGTGGCCATACCAGCCGCAGAGGCGATGAAGCGTTTTCCTTCAGATTTTCCTGGATGATTCGGCTTTCTGACATCGCCAGCATCACCTTGCCCTGGGTCAGCAGACGCACGTTGTCGATTGAACCATTCGTCTCTATGGGCTTAAAAACGCCTTCACTGCCGAGTTGAGAGTTGATCCACTTCGAAAGAACATTACCGACCGGATAATAGGTACCAAGACGGTTACCCGTCGCAATCAGCTGGAATGACGATGAATAAAGCTGTGGGGGAATCGGCGCCTCGGCTCGGGGCGGCTCCGGAACAGCAAGCAGCAGAAGAGCCAGAGTTGCCATCACCAGGGCAATAGGCCAGATAAAGGTTGGCAGGATTCCGCGTCTCGTGTTGTTCATCGGCTAAGTGTATCGTTTTTGTTCCTGTATGGCAAGCATGAGACAAGATTTGTACAGGTCAAGGTGACAGCGTTACGGCTTGTCTTCGCTATCGACCTTATAGCCATAAGTAAGCCATCCTGGCACTCCTGCTTCATATTCAATGATGCTCTGAAATCCCAGTTTTCGCAGCTCAGCGACCATGCTGGCAATGTTACCACCTTCAAGGCCCGGATAGATTATGACAAGACGGTCGCGGGCGGGCAGTTGATCGGCAATGCCGGCAATATCGATATCATCGCGAATCACTGTTGCACCAGGGATTTTGAGATCAGTTTTCTGATCAGCACTTCTGCATTCAATCAGGCACACGTTACCGGATTTGAGCAGAACAGACAGTGTGTCAGCGGTAATAACCGATCTTGGCAAGGCAAAAGAAACAGAAGCCAGGCCACAGGTGCCTTCGGGGCAATTGCCGGCGCAGGCAGACAAACAGGCCGGGCCAGCTGCCCAGGCGATTAATAGGCTTAAAACGACTGCATCAATGCGGATTTTTTGCATCATACTGAATCAGCATGTTTATCAACAGAAGATTGCCTTGAGCTCGCGCGCGGTCGAGCGGGCGGGTACCGTCACTGGCTACAATTTCACGATCAGCACCATGCAGCAGCAGAACCTGAGCAGCAATGTGTGGCATCGGCCCGCCGACAAGATGCAACGGCGTTTCGCCGGCGGCATTTTTCTGATTCGGGTTGGCCCCGGACTGCAACAGAGTTGCGATAACGCCTACCAGACCATTTTTCGCTGCGAGATGAAGAGGCGCCTCGCCGTTATGGTTTGGCAGATTCACATCAACCCCGGCTGAAGCCAGAAGAGCTGGAACCGTGAGCGGACAGATGGTGACAGAACTGCTGGGCGGCTCAGGGTCGAAACAAAGAGCCCCCATACTGACCGAATAATGCAGGGCGTTATTGCCTGCATTACAGGTCTGCGAAGCGAGAGCACCCTTTTCCAGCAGCGCCCTGACCATTTCTACCGCTCCAAGAGCGCAGGCGTGATGCAAAGCCGTCATTCCAGCGCTGTCGGTCGCGATCAGATCTGGCTCTCCCTTGATCAGCCGATTGAACATTTTGAGATCGAGACTGCGCACGGCAACATGCATGGGATCAGCGTTCAGAGCACCAGTCATCGCCACCAGAAATGCCAGATAAATCATCATGAACCGAAAAATGCGAACGGTGCGAGCCGAAATATTCATGTAACACTCCTGTCAATTCTGATCGGGCGCATTGATCCCGAGGCCAGCAGACGCTGGTTGCGTAAATTCCGACAGAGGCGGTATCGGTGACGGCTGCCGATAGGCATCGTTGAGACGCAGGTGGTGCTCGCCACCTTCGATCAACGGCCCAAAATCAACCATCAAAGGACTGGCAGTATTTTTTTCGAACCGGATGATGTAACCGCCAACCGGTGAAATCATGGGATCAATGATTATCGTCGGCGATACTGTAATTTCGTCAACAAATATCGCGGTTCCCTCTGAGTCGGCAACGCGAAGAAAAACTCTGACCTCTTCGCGCAGAACGCATCGGTAAAGCTGATAAAGCCAGAAATTCAGATCTATCTGGTGAACGAAGCCGCTTCTTACCTCGGAAATATGAATGGTTGCGTTGTAAGAGCTGCTGCCAACCGCTCTGGCCGCATCATGCAGAGCGGCAAAATCTTCTGGCGACCTGACCAGCTGCTCCTGGGGCAGAATTCGAGCATCCTGCCAGATTATTTGCAATGCCTCTTCAAGTATTAGGGCTGTATCAGATGAAACTGCTGCCGCTGCTTCGCCCTGATAAGCACCGACAAAAGTCAGTGGTAACACCGGCATTCTGCAGGCTGCGAGTTCTCCGTTCAGCTTTTCCCGCAGCTGATACAGAGCATCTGAAAGAGCAAACACTCCGGGCATGTCTTCGCTGTCGCCACTTGCGATGGTGTTCCAAAGACTCGGCTCCATAGTGCAGGCTGCGAGCTGCGAAGCGATAATCAGAAACAGCAATAGAATTTTTAAATGTAATGTTTTCATGGTGTTGGAAAACTGCCAGCCGGGAAGGTGCGAATTTCTTCGAGTCGACGATCGACCAGCGAAGCGGTCATTCGCTCGACAACCTGAGCTTTCTGGCGCGAGCGCGGGTTCTCAAGGATCAGCTCTACAGTAAGAAAAATTGCCGGACGACCGATATCGGTAGTCAGAGTCGCCGCTGACGCAAAAATTCCGACCGCGGCAACATCAGTGAGTGTTGTCGCAAAATCGCCTTCAGTATTGCCGAACACGAATTTGTCGAGATCGGGCGAACCTACGTCAACTGGAGTGTGTGGCGGCATTTCATTCCAGTTACCGGTCATATACAGCCTGAGTGTCTGGTCTTTGCAGTCGAGTCCAACGCCTTTCCAGATACCTCTGCTCTCGACCTGGCCGAGGTCTGTCTGCGCCGGCACGTATGGTGATGTTATCGAAAAATACAGCATACCGTTACTGGTAACGCTCGCCACCTGGTTGAACCAGGCCTCATTGATAACTGTCGGGCGAACTGCTACCCTTTCAGTTGCCCCATTGGGGGCGACGGCGTAGGCGTGGTTGCTGCGCTCGATCAAATCTTTGAGACGCAGCAGAAAAGTCTGCGCCTGTTTCTGCTTTTGTATTCGCCACGAACCGGTCTCGAAGCCTGCCCGGCTGTATTCAAAAATTCCAAAAACGCTGAGCATGAAAAGCGAGAAAACACTGGTTGCAATCAGTATTTCGACCATGGTAACGGCTTTTCTGCAATAAATATGTATCATATTAAAGTGCCGAAGTCTGGCTGGCATCGAGACTCATGCGAAACTGAGCAACATTGTCGCGGCCTTCCATCTGAACATAGACATCTATCTCGATATAAGCGCGGTTAAAATCTTCAGAACTTCTGAGGTTGAAAGTGGTAGACCAGGTCGCGATGCGCAACGGGGCAGTGAATTGCCAGGCCGTATCATCACCGTCGTTCAGATTCTGTAATATATCGCCAGCCGCTCCGGTGAATCTCTCGAATGGCGAAGGATTCTCAAAAGGCCTTATCGGCTGTGAAACATCAGGATCACCTGCATCGACACGCCTTTTATAAGCCTGGTAACGATAAGCGCGCAAAAAGAAATCCGGAAAACGTTTGACCTTGTAGAGAGCAATGTTCTGTATTCCTCTGGCGAAGAATTCAGCCTGAATGTTGTCGATCTGTATCTTCGAGACATGCGCAGTCTGCGTGAAGGTTCGCAGATAAACCGTGCCGAGAACCAACAGAATAGCGGAAAATGCCAGCACGATAATCAGTGCCATACCATTGCGCCGCGAATTATCAGGCAACAGTCTTTTCATCGTCATCTCTCCATGTCAGCGACGAAGCTTACCAGCGTGAATTCACGCTCATCGGTCATTCCACCAACAGGCTTGGCGGTGACCGTAATCTTGATTATCTTGAAAGAGTTATTGCCGCCCGGAAAAGACTCATCATCACGAGATTTGAAGATCCAGGTAGATGGCGACGCCGGCTCATACTCAGGGTTGGGAAAGGACAATTCCATCAGCGAGCGAAAGGACATTCTCTGACGCTTCAGTGTCGCATGCACGCGATATGTGTGCTTCTCGATCTGCACTTCATCACCCAGCATTATTCCTTCTATCGGGTTATTGAAGGTAAACTCATCGCCACCAGCCGAACTCAGAAATGAGTCGAGAGAAGCGTAAGGCATGTTCATCAGCTTGTTCATGCGATCGACGAGTATCTGAATCGACTCGACCTGACGAAAATCAGCTACGGTGCCGCGATGACCATAACTGATCACGCCCGCCGCAGAAAATGCCGCGATGACAAGAATCAGAAACGACAGCATTATTTCTGTCAGCGTAACACCGGTATTTCTTTTGAGAGCGATCATTGTGCTGATCGGCGCCGTTCTATAACTCTGTAATCAAGCCGGGTCGGCACAACTCTGAAGACGGCTTTAACCTTTCTTTTATTCTTTTGCGGCGTTACCAGAGGGTCTCCGCTGCCTGATGGCATATAGACCTGTGGATTGCCTGGCCAGCTCACAGCGTTGTCTTCTATTTCGGCTACTACCTGATATTCGCCTGGCTGCCGGAAAACATACTGCAACGGCAGGCCGTCGAGAGCATCGACGAGAGCGTTGTCATCGGCATCGAGCAGTTTGAAGGTCACAGTGGCAACATCACCGGCATTATCCGCCATCAGCAGATCGAATCTGACCGGAACATCGACCTCGAGATCTTCTCCGTCAGGGAATAGAATATTGGTAATCGGCATGGTTGCAACGTCTTTGAAACTGCTGTCGAAAATCGCCGTCATATCATCGGCCTCCCAAGATTCGAGGCCGTTGTTGATCATTCCTGGCATGCCGTTTATAACATACTGCACCCATTTTGCCGGCAGAGTATTAGGCTTGATGTTGCTCGGCACTCGATATGAAAAGTCGGGCCTCTTGTCATGCCGTGCAACGATAAAGGCATTCGGACGGTCGTTGTCACGCACAATCACCTGGCCATTCAACTGAGGAGCTGCTTCAAGAATATTGGTCGGCGAAGCATAGCAGGACTCCTGCCAGCCAAGACCGAAAAGACGGCTGCGATAATCAGCGGTGTTATTGGCATGATCAGGGTGTATATTAGCGTTCCAGATGCCGGTGTAATCCCATTTGCCGGCGCTTTCTACAAGGTCTTTTGAGAAATGAGCGATATCCGTGAGGTTTATCGTATAAACGCGATAAGAGAATAATTTGCAGTATTTGCCTGTAGTGCCGGTGATAGATTCGAACTGGCTCTTATCGGTCACATACGCGGCGGTTACCTTTGAGACGGCTCCAAAACCGGTCGTATAATGCTTGCGCAGCCTGGCCATCTCATCGGTTACAGACTCGTCTTCGACGATCGGAGGCGGCATCAGCCCAAAGGGTGTCTGATACGAGAAGGTTGCAATCTGTTGCCCCTGCTTGAAGTTTATTCTGGTTCTTTCTCTGACACTCGCGATCGAACCATGAAAGCTGTCATAACCGCTGTTCAGAAAGTTCTGGTTGGCCATCGGGTTGTTATCGGCAACCACGAATACCAGAGTCGAGGGGTTAGCAGTCTTGGGTGATTCAGTTTCCCAGAGGGGTTCGCCGGTAGTTCCGTAGAGAATTGGAGTACTCGCGAAGAATGCTTCGAGAACCGCGTTTTCCTCGCCCTCAGGATTAGAAAGATGAGTCGCCGGCGGCGTATTGTCGGTTACCAGAACTTCAGCGCCGCCAGTGATTTTCATGTGAACGGCGCGGGGAATACGAACTCGCAATTTGCCAACCAGTTCGCCATCTATGTAGCGTGGAATTTCCTGCCAGACCTCATAGCGATAAGTTCTCGTGAACTCGACATTCAGAGTGTAGCTCGCAGGCTCTGATGGAACCGGGAAAAGCGAACGCAGTTGAGCGAGAGTGAGCACAGGAGAAGAAGTCATCTGCGAATTGTTCAAAAGAGTATCGCCACCACGAACAAGTTCTGAGATCCAGGTGACGGAAGGACCGCCTGCCCATACCAGAGTTCCATCGATAAGATCAGGGTCATCAGGCCTTGGTGGATCTTCAGCCGTCATCGAGGCAATGCGATTTATGTTACGGCTGAGGTTATAGTTTGACTCACGCAACATAAGGCTCCAGTTAACGGCATCATCTGAGTATACTTTCTGCCAGGTTTCTGTTGTCTCATCATATTCTGGCGGTTGCGGAACCAGACTTTTGCCATCGATAACGAACTTTGGAACAGGTATGGTGTTGGTTGCCGGATTACATTGTGCATGACGACAGACATCGTTAGTATAATTGCTGTTCTCGCAGCCAAATCCATCCTTCGACGGGCCCGGCCGATATTTTACCATCATGCCGGAGTCAGGCGAAGTGCCGTTCCAGATACCACTCATGATGACACCGCGATCGCCGGGATTTTCAGGAGGTGGGATAATCTTAACGGTAAACGGCTCAGACCATGCATACCCGGCATCATCGTCTCCTGCAGCCACCAGAGGCGGCAGATCGAGAGGCGGTGACAGAACGTCACCCTTGCGATTCGACAACGCGCCTACCGGCAACCTGGTATAGTCATAATAGCGGTATGCAACCTTCACGCCGACCTTGAACGTGCCGGCAGTGGGTGGGAACAGCAGCAGGTAATCGCCAGAAGAGCCTTCGGCTTCCATATCGAGAATGGTCGCTGGCGAGGGTTCGCCAAAGCGGTTGTGGGTCTGAAGTATTTTCCAGTAATATTTTACGCTTGAAAACTGAATAGTAGTGGGGAATTGCCCGACCGGCCCGCCATTTGGATTGTCACCGACATTACCGATGTTAACTTCGTTAGCGTCAGGAGACGGGGCATTCTCGACCATGAACCAGTAATCATCAGTATCAGGCAGAGAACCATCGTCTTCGGGATCAGCCTCTTCGAAGCCGCTCGCGCCAAGAACCAGAGGGCCCCAGACGTCAGTTCTCGCGTCAAGATTGCCAGGGCGTGGCGGGGTTGGTGAATTGATAACACCCAGTTCTGTCTTGACATTGGCGTCGACGATAGGTGCAAACTGTCCAAATGGCGATACCCATTGCCAGGTCGAAATGTCAGCAGGAACGCTGGCAAAAAAATCACGGTAATAAACGTTTGTACCAAGCAACACGCGGCCAGGAAGGCGATTGATGGCGCCGGTGTAATAGTCGCGAACAAACACGCTTTTATAGACCTTCTGATCGAATTCAGCACGATACCGCTCGATTCCACCTGCGAGAACGCCTGAAAGGTAGCTTCTGTCCTGAGTGCCCGCAACAAAGGCAGAGGTCGAAGCCGGCTCATATTCGGTTCGCATCAGATACAGCGAACCGAAGCCATCGGCGCCGATCTTGTCGGGAAGAATACCATCCGACCCGACATCTATTTCGGTAGGAATGCCGTTATCACCAGTTTCGTTACGAACAAAACGATATACCGTACCCTTGGTCGCATCGTAAGCATAAACGATACCACCAGTCTGCCACCATTGGTCAGACACGGCCACGTCAGAGAGCTCATTCAGCAGCATGCCGGCCGGAGCATTGGCAGCTGTAAGCCATGCGTTTATCTGGTTCAGACCCAGCAGATAGACATAGTTTCCTGTCTCACTGCGCGAGCTGATCCCGACGAACTTACAGGTTGTGTCAGATCCGATGCCGATCTGGCGGTCATCGAGCGTGACTCCGTCAAGAGTGAACTGGCTGCTTCCCTGGTCTCGGCGATAAAGATAGGTTCGATCGACGACAGCAGAATATACACACGAAAGATGTGGGCTGGGAACTCCGGGCATGGCAGCGCCATCGACGCGCGCGATACAACCGTCGCAGCATTCACCGTTCATGTCCATGGTGCCGGTCACCCGTGCCAGAACATTGGCGACATCACGCACGCGGGTTGGCGATGTGGCTCCTGAATCGATGCGATATCGGTAAAGCTTAAGATTGCGGTAGGCGCCAAAAAGGTTTTCACGAATCAGACGACGCACCCAGCCGCCGCGAATCCAGCCGTTCTCTGGACGGTTGCCGGCACAACATGCTGCCCATGGCCCCTTGGTTGGAGGATAACCATCTGTTCTCTGATTATATCGTTCAGAAACCGGCGGTGGGTTGCTGAGAGGTCTTCTGTGACCGCCACCATATGTCCAGTTGCTCCAGACCACGACATCAGCAGCATGATAGTAACCCTGGCCAACTGGATACCAGTAATAGCCAGGCATACCAGAGACAGCCTCGGGAACACGATTACAGGGATAATCTATTCCGCCAAAAAGGGAGCTGATTGTCCAGGTAGGGTGATTTCCACGGCCAGTGGGACTGGCGTTTGGCTGCCCATGAAAACGATGTACGGTTGCAGGCGGAACTTCATTGAAACCATATACGGCGGTCGTTGCCGACATGATTATACGACGAGGCACCCTGGTGCCGGTTAAAGGAGTGAGACCGCCTTCGACACCGGAAAAGGTGAATAAATCTTTCTCAGCAACTTCTGCAGTATAGTTCCACTTTTGTGAAGCAGTGAGACCGTAGGCCTCGTAAGGGTCATAAAGCTTCTGCGAAATGCCTGTAGTGAGATTGTTCAAAGCCCAGACAGCCCTCTCTGAACCCTCGCCGATCAGCAGGTAGCAATCGCCATTCTGTTCATAAAAAGGATGCAGCCTGATTTCTTCAGCAGAACCAATGCCAGTTATCAACATCAACACAAAAACACCGGCAAGAGCTTTTTCTAAAATCGCTTTCATAGGCTACCTCCTGACAATTATGAGCAGAACGGTTTTCAATACTCTCTTTCGCGCAGGACAGGATCTTTTTCGATGTCGAGATACTCTCTGATCAGCTGCATAAAGGAATTTTTGATTAATTCAGGCACCTTATAACGATCAAAAATTTTGCGGGCAACCCATGGAGTCAGATCAGTGCCGCCGACCAGGAAAGGTCGACCACTCGAAAAATCGGCTACCTTCTCGGGCATGTAATTACGAAATTCAAGATACTGCTTGAGATTACTGCGCATACCGAGCGAGCGACCCACCGTAAGGTGCTCGGGTGGCAGAGACGAGCCATCTGGGCCGGTAAGGTTTTTTTCAAGATAAGGGTCTATTGTCAGATTGGCAAAAGTATGAAAAAGAGAAGCCGAAACGATATCTGGCGCCTCATCGACAGCTGAGATCATCGTCAGTTTGTCTTTGCGAATGCGAGAACGCATGGCAAACGACGAGTCCATCACAACCGCAATCTTGCTCTCTTTGGCTGCCTGCTGAATCAACGAATTTATTTCGTCTTTCACCTGCTGCAAACGGGCCTCGGTTTCTTCACCTGTCAGATATACTGCCGAAATGGCTTTGTCTCCAATTTTGCCGATCTGAACAGCAATCTCTGCAACCGACTTGTCTAACTCTGCAATCTGCTGCTGCAGTTTTTCGGCCTGGGCGCGTCTCTGGTCTTCGGTTCCGGTGCCGGTCAGATGTTCTTCGATGGCGGCAAGTCTTCGAACCAGATCAACTTTTCTGGCCTGATAAATCTTCTCAGAATTGCGGTCAGTCGGCCGCTGGCGCTGGAGTTCGCGCTGTGCTGCCTGTAGTTCGACTTTGCTGCGTTCAAGCCTCTCGATGTCGCCTGGAGCAAGAACCTGCAATGCGCGGGCTTTCTGCTGCATCAGGGCAAAGCGATCCTGCATCAGTTTTTTCTGGCGCTCGCGCAGTGGTAAGCTTTCCTTTTCAGCCTGTTCTCGTGCTTTTTTCAGGTCAGCAACGACTTTGTTGATGTCTTTATCAAGCTTTTTATCACGAAAAAAACGACCATTGGCGTAATCAAATCCGGCCATGTCAGGGTGCAACATCAGCAAAACTCTCGTGTCAACGGTTGCCCAGCCGCCTTCGGTCTGGCAGATTGCCGCTTCCGGCACAAACAGGCATATTGCAGCCATGATCATCATCAAAAAGAATCCGTTTCTATTCATTTGTTCTGGCCTCTGGTCCTTTCTTCGAGCAGTTTTATAGCTTCAAGCCTGACATCTGTTACGCCTGCGGGAAATATCGGAGCATCCACGCCAAGCTGACCGGCCCAGAATTCACTGGCTGCATCCAGCCACTCAATTGTGGCGGCATCAGCGGCTTTGCCTTCCCAGAGGGGGGCGTGCAGATTTTTCACGAGAATTCCTGATCGCAATCCCCGGTCATCGGCGACAGGCAGAAAATCGCAGACGTCAATCACGAGCTCAGCATTATGCCGTTCTTTAATCAGCCTGACGACGGTTCTTACATCAGCCATGATCTGGTTGACCTGCGGATAAATCGAAGACGCCGGCGTTACGCCGGGCTGTCCCGGAACCAGCCGTGCCATGTAGGCCCGCATCTTCATTTCACCTGCTCGTTTCTCTTTATCGCGCTTTTCTGCGAGGAAATTACGTTCAACCAGCATACGGTCAGGCAGCGGCACATCTTTGAGGCGCTCTCTGAGAAGCTGGGGCGCCTTTGACAACCACCGGTCCAGAGCCTGAATCTCGGAAACCAGCTCGTCAAGACCTGCCTGGCCACCATCGACGAACTCAGAAGGGGTGCCACGGAAACGGTTCATTCCGGAATCGAACTGCCTGAAAAGCGGGTGAGCAAGAACAAGCAGTCTTGTATCGAGCATTACCGTATCCCCGGCAGTCAGAACCGCCGGTATGAAAAACAACAAAAACACCACCAGTAATCTTGTTCCCACCACTGCTGGCTCCTTGAAAAATACTATACTGATATCAGACCATGTCCTAGTACTATCTTAGCAGGAGATAATCAGATGCGGCAATGAAAAATATTTTTACGGAACTGCGAAGTAGCTGACCGCCAGCAGCGTTTTTTTCATTGCAGAAAGGTCATTGTACAGCGCAAGATATGCAGTCAGAGTGTTTTTACTGAAAGCCTTCTCATCTTGCCCGACAGATTCTGCAAATGCTGCAAAATGCTTTTTCAGCAACTCCTTCTTTGCAAAAACCTCTTCGGTTTCCGGCAGTTTCAATCGGTCGAGTGCAGCATTAAAATCAGCATCTGCAACCGCAGCACGACTGGCCGCAAAAGGCTGTAACATAGGCCTCAAACAGAGTAACAGCTGTTCGAACTCGAGAAATTCACGCATGATCCTGTGTCCGTTCATTATGGCAGCAAGCAATGACATGCGGCTGACAGTTATCTCAAGCCGGTCATGAACACCTTCAAGCTGGCGGGCAGCAATCTGCTGACGCACGCTGCCAAGATCACGCGAGATCTGCACTATCAGAGGCTGAAAGCCCGAATCACTGCCGGCGTTTCCAGGAGGGTTCGAGGTGATCTGCGCCGCCACATACAACCAGATATCCATGACCTCGTTATGCAGCTTTTCGGCAGCAGCTTGATTGAAAGCCTGCGCCAGCACTGCTGTAGTCTGCATTTTGCTCGACATTACCAGCAGTTTATCTGAAAATGCCTGCTGTGGGCTCGAGCCAGTCAACATTTCCAGAAGAGTGTTGTCACAAGCCTCTGTCTGATGGCTGCCGGCCATAAACAGCAGACAAATTAACGCCAGTAATACTCTTACGGCTTTAACAACCGGCCGATTAACGGATAACAGATTCATCACAGTCCGGGGATTGGTGGACCAGGCGCAACGGAGGCAGCAGTATCGGTCTGCGACAGCCTTTCGATATCGCCATGAACAGAGGCTGCCAATGCAGTGTCAGGGAATTTTTCGATAATTTTTTCGTAAGCCTTGATAGCACCGGCATTGTCTGCTATCGACTCAAGATACATGGCATATTTCAAATGAGCAGATGGCAGGCTGGCAGCGCCTTCAAGATATTTTTTCCAGTGGCTTTTCGCCTGTTCATGGTCGCCGGCCGTTCCCGCCATGGTCGCACGCAGATAGTCGATCTGAGGAATCTGCTGTCTGGCAGCGGCAGCCTCGATATGGCCGGCAGCAGCGGCAGTGTCTCCAGCCATAAGCAAACCCTCTGCGAGAACCAGTCGGGCTTCGATCAGATCGGGCCAGACGTCAAGCACTTCTCTTGCTTCCCGCATGCCTGATTCGACCTGAAAATTGCGCAGCATGGCAAGGGCATAGTTGACACGGTATTCAGGACTGCCGGACGAGCTTTCGTAAGCTGCTTTCGCCTCATCAAGAGCTTCTGAATAAAGACGATTTTCCATGAGAATCTGTGATCTGGCATAACGAGCCCGGGCATTCGACGGGTTTTCGCTCAAAACCTTGTTGACGATTTCAGCTGCATCTTCGGTCTTACCCTGTGCCAGCCTGACCAGAGCCAGACCAACCCTGGCCTCCGTGTAATCTGGATTGGCACTGATGACCGTTTGATACATTTTTTCTGATTCGTTCGGACGGCTGGTTCTGATGTAGATATCAGCAAGGTTGATGCGGGCAAAAGCGTCATCTTTTATCTTCAGAGCCTGTTCAAAGTATTTTTCAGCCTTGTCGAGCATCTGGCGATTGAGATAGCATGACCCGACAAAGAAGCAGGCATCAAAGTAATCGGGCCTGATTTTGAGAGACTCCTCAAAATGTTCGGTGGCGACAGCAAATTCGCCCTGATTGAAATGCAGCATGCCAAGATAGTATTTTGCCCCGGCATTGGCCGGTTCTGATGCGATCAGCCTGGTCAACTCATCTGATGCCTCAGCATAGCGCTCATCGTCGATCATACCTGCGATTCGCTCGAGCAGTGTTCCAGCTTTGCGTGCAACTTTCTGCCGGCGCAGTTCGCGTGGCTTGCTGACAGGCGGCGTGTATACCTTATACGTCGAGTCTGGCTCATATGAAGAAATTTCATGAATCAGAGATGAAGGTTGTTGTCCGCCAAGTTTGCTGCGACTGATTTCATCAACCAGCTGGAGGTAGATCTGGTGACCGGGGTATCTGTCGGCGAGTATTCTGGCATGTTCGAGCGCCTTGTCATAGTTTCCTGACAATAAATAGCTGTAGGCCAGATAATATCTTGCCTGATCGTGCTCTGGCATCATCTCAACGATCTGACCGAAGTAATCGGTTGCGCTGTTGTAGTTTCCGTCGGCGTAGTGCTCTATGCCCTGATTATAGATGATATTAGCCAGAGACAGGTCGCGAGCCTGCAAAGCCGGAACCAGCATACCGGCAAACATGGCCAGCATTGCGAAAATCCGGATCAAAAAACGAATGGGCACAGCAGAATAATAGCTCATTGCTGATAAGATTAACCGAAAGAGCGGCCGCTGTCAAACGGACAAAAACAAACGCGCTGTGCAATTCCGCCTTATTTCACCATGATACGATAATTGCGCGGCATTTTGAATTCATATTTCTGAACCTCAGCGTCTTTGTCTGCTTCATCAGAGACAGTTTCTACCGATGCATCAGGTTTTGCCTGAGATACTGATGTTTGTTCAGATAACGGTTTCGGCGATTCGACGCTTTCCTGCAAAGCTTCTTTGCTCTGCGTCAACAATTCAGATGAGCTTACCGAAACAGACGCATTCGCGTGGCTGTCTGTGGATTGATCTGGCAAGTTCTTATTTTCATCAGCTCCTGATGCAGTGGCTACCGGCTGATCTGAATCCTGATCATCACGTGCTGAAGCCTCTCTGGCCTTCATGGTTTTGACGAGACTGAAAACTTTGCGCTGGGTTCTATAGTTTACCAGAGCCTTTTCAAGCAAGGCACCGGCCTGGTATTCAGTAGTCGCAGTCGTCGCCTGGTCTGAAACAGACACCCGCCAGTGGGCAAGAGTGCTGTCAGTGGCGTCTGGCGAGCCATAGATCGTGGAGCGATATCTCGCAAGCACCGACTTCAGCTCCTTTCCAGGGATATACCGCCCTTCATCTGATTCGTCAGATGGCACACCCTGAATGTTCTGAGCAACACGGGCCCGCATTTCTTCGATGGCAGCTCGCGCTTCAAGCGAGAGAGCTGCATCGGCACGGGTCACCATGAGAAGAATAACTGCAGTAATAATAATGATAAGTCTGCTGTGCTTCAAGATTCATTCCCCCGAAATCTGTACATTGTACAAGCATGGTAAATCTAATAAATTGCTGATGCAAGCAAAATTTTGTGTACGCTAGAAAATCGGCATCCCACATTTCGTACAGAATTTTTCCTGCATGTTATTCTCATTGCCACAGTTTTGACACTCTATCGTCTTCGCTTCGTCGAGCTTGATATTCTGCTTCATGTCTTCTTCCTTCATGCCCGGCGGCGGTCGCACCGGCGCTGCCTCCTGTTGTTTCTGAGGCTTTTCTGGTTCGACTCCCGAGGCAATATGTACAATACTTTTACCCAGAAGTTCGCTGAAATCTATCTCGGGCTTAACTCCGGTCACCTGAAAGATTTCGATAGGCATCGACTTGCCCTTGACCATGATCGATTCCCGCTGAGTAACTTCAAAATACGGCTCGACACGCTCATAGGTCGAGCGGGTTATAAAAAGCTCCATTGGCTTGGCAGCAGCCATAACGCGCGCGGCAAGGTTGACATTGTCGCCAATGACCGTATAGGAAAGCTGCTTCTCGCTGCCCATGTATCCGGCTGTGACGATGCCTGTGTTGATGCCGATACCAATGCTGATAACCGGCTTACCCTGCTCTTTCCACATTTCCTGGAGTTCGCGCAGGGCATCGAGCATGTGAACACCGGTGAGAACCGCCCGGATCGGGTCGTCATCACGGGCTACCGGCGCGCCAAACAGCGCCATGAGTTCGTCGCCGACGTATTTGTCGAGAGTGCCGTCAAGTTCCATGAGAATGTCGGTCATCCGGGTAAAATATACGTTAAGCTGTTCAACAATGTCGGTCGGATCCATACCTTCCGACATTTTGGTGAAGCCGCGAATATCAGAAAAGAACATGGTAACTTCACATTTGCTGCCACCCAGCTTCAGGCCTGAAGGGTCAGACATTATAAGTTCGGCGACACTCGGCGAAACGATGCGCGACAAACTGCCCTTGAGTTCTTCGTTCTTCTTGAGCTGATCTTCGCTCAATTTCTGGGCCGATACCAGATCCGCCATGGTAGCCGAATACAACTTGGCATTCTTCATGACGAGGCCCGCAATGTCAGCGCAGGTCGACAGCAGATTCTGGTCGTCGCGCGTATAATCGGGATTGGCCATCTGCTCGACGTTGATCACGGCAAACATCTTACCTTCTGCATAGATGGGGGCGCATAGAATCGACTTGACCGTACCCTGCCCGACCAGACCTTTTGTCTTGGGATCCATTTCGCATTCTTTAATTCCGAGAGCTCCGGCGCCGCCGGTAACTTCATTCACCTTCTGATGCAGAAGGTGAGTGATCATGCAGGTTTCTTCATGAGGAATCTCGAGGTCCTTGTAGTCCTTAGGCTTCATTCCGGCAGCGGTGACGATTCTGAATTTGCCTTCTTTTTCGTCGTTGATCAGCAGTTGCACCTTTGTTGCATCGAGCCCCTTGGTGATGATTTCGATGATATTGTTGAAAATCTGGTCACGATCGAGACTTTTGGCGAGGTTTTTGATGCGCATCAACGTAGTTCCAAGTCGCATCGAGCGTTTGCTGAATTCATCTTTTATCTCGCGCATTTCTCTTTCCATGCGCTCTTCAGCAGTTTCGTCAGGCCGGGCACCCGGCTTGGCACCAGGAGCCGCGGCTGCAGCTGCCCCGGCAGCCTTAGGGTCGGCAGGCTTGACCCCTGCCTTTTTGTCAAGGTCGCCCATGCCATCAACCTTGGCTTCGCTCTTCTTCTGCTGCTCTTCGCGATATTTGGCAGCGGCCGTAGGATCTACTCTCGTTTTTAACGGACCGCCGCCGCCACCACCGCCACCGCGGCCACCACCGGAAACTTTCGCCTGTTCAAATCTGAAAAACAGAAAAACGACAAATCCGGCAGAAAAAAGAACCAGTATGGAATAAATTTCCCACCAGTCTTCGATTGGATACTGCTGCGGCTTGAATTTGAAGGCCAGCGTGGCAGCAGCCAGCAGAAGAGGCAGAAAAAAAGAAAGCAGAGTCGTCGCAACCTTTTCGCCAAGAACGCCAAGAACCCCAACAATAGCGAGAATATAAAAATACGAAAAAACAACCCCGAAATTTTTGGGGATCTTGTCGGTAAAAACCATGTAAGCAACGCCGACAACCGCGACACTGCCAAGGAATCCAAGGATATCAGGCAGGCGATCTTTGAAAGTTTTGGGTTGATCAGAAATCAGGTCGGCCATCGTGCCACCAGCGCAATTCATTCAAGCTTTCAGACTGTCCTGCAACTCAACAAAGAACGTTCGAACCTGCAGGCCTGTATAATTCTGGCATGAATTGCCGATAAATTCAAGAGGAAGAAGTAACCTCTGCCATCAATCTGGTGGCATCATGACTGTCAGGTGCCATTTTTGCCAGTAATGATTCGGCTTTGGAAAAATCGCCGGCCAGACAAAGAAGATGACCATACCAGGCAAATGCCCGACTGTTTTTTGATTTACCACTGCAGGCCTTTTCGGCCAGTGCAAGCGCTTCTGGACTCTTATTCTCTGACTGTGCAACTATTGACATGATGACATTCCGATAAGAAGTCACCAGAGCGCCGCCGGAGAGCGAAGAAATTTTATCTTTCAATTTTGCCAATGCATCCTTCGACTTGAGATTAAAATCGAGTTCAGTAATTTCAACCAGTGCCTCTGCCCTGATCAATGGCATTTTTGCAGTGTTAAGAGCTTTTCCCAGTTCGATATGTGCCTGAACGTTTTCACCACAGGAAAGTGCACACCGGCCAAGAATCAGCAAAGACAAGGCATTTTCATCGGGTGTAAAACTCTTTACCCGATGCTCTGGCAGGGCTCTGATCAGCTTGAGAGCACCACCAAAATCACCCTTGCGCGCTTTGAGAAAAGCTTCATACAGCTGACCTGACTCGAATGCGCTGTGCTTTTTAAAGACTTCCAGAAATTCAGCAAGCTGCTGCTGAGCTTCTAGATACTGTTCACTCGCAATCAACGCAAAAATATAAGCTTTCCACATCAGCGGGAAGGTCTTGCGATCATAACTGCCCAGAACCTTGCGGGCAGCGAGAATTGCTTCTTCAAATTCATCCTTTTCGATGAGTTTCCAGGACCTGGTTTCAAGAATTTTGGCATCGGTAAAGCTCACTCCGCCGGCACCTCTGAGATCCTGCCGGCTCACCGAAGTTAGATCGCCATAGCCAAATAAAGTCATTATCTTGAAAATGACAAAGCGCCCCAGTGGCATGAAAAAAGCGGTGATTGCCGACATGATAAAGGTAGCAGCCATCAGGGTCATTCTGGTACCAAAACCGATTCGGCTCTGAAATACCAGCACAAAAGCCATGAAGAACCAGCAGAAAAACCAGATTCCAAACAACTCATGGCGTTTTGGCTTCTGGGCTTCCGGCAACAGCAGAAATGCAGGAAAAACGGCAAACAGAGCAAACGCGATGAATTGCCCGCCAATCAGCATGCGCGGTATAATCCAGACCGAATCGAACAGCGAAAATTCATCCTGCATAATTGCAACGTAGAACTCGCGCTTCATCATCAGCTGTGCCACGATTACACAGACTACGCCCAGAACGACAAAGAGAATATTTTGCCATACAGGGGCAGGCGCGGTAAGCCTTGTCGCCAGAAAAAGCAGGCCGGAAAAAATCGCGACAAAATAAAGCCCGCACAACACATAACTTAGCCCCAAAGGCAGGCATGACAGAAATATCATTGGAGGCGTGCCGAGTATTTCTGATATAAAACCGCTTTCTTCACCGTCGATACGCGACGAAAGGCGGGATATCTCAGCACAGGTAAACATTGCCCGGCCGAAATTCGCCAGCTCGAGATCGATCATCAAAGCAAGCCGAAGCTCCGGCAGAGGTAGACCGACAAAGCTGTCGTAGTCACGCAACAGCTCATCAGCACGGCTGCTCATTCCCAGCAGCTGATTCACCATGGCGAGTCGAACGCGGGCCAGGTCGTTCTTTTCTGATGCCTTTAATGAGCGCGAATAAGCCGAGGCGGCATCTTCTACCGAACCACGCGCAATCGCAATTCTGCCCATCAGCAGATGTACTTCTGACTGCCCGGCAGCCGGAAGTTTTTCGACGGGAATCTGGCCAAGAAGCTCAGCAGCACGGTCATACATCCCGACCCTGACCAGGGCTTTGCCCCAGAGCATAAGCGGCAGGATATTCTTGGGATAAGTATTGTAAGCCTCTTCGTAAATAGCTACTGCGTCTTCGATCTCGCCCTTCTGCTCGAATCTCTGCGCCTTCTGAACCAGAATTTGAGATTTCCTGAGCAGAACAGCTTCGTCCTCGTCTGCACTGAAAACAACCGTTGCAGCAAGGACGAAAAGACACAAGAGAAGCGCAACCCTCTTCAGCAAAGCTTCCTCCCGGAAAGAGCTATTTCATCAGCTCCTGCTGTCTGGCGCTGGCTTCGTTGTCTTTGGCAAAACTGACTTTCACTATATCGCCAATACCGATTTCTTCACTCAATTCATTCTTGTAAACGTTGATTACATCGCCGTTTTCGAGAAGACAGCGAAAATAGTCACCATGTTTCGAATCTACTACTGCCTGCATATAACCCTCCTCAGATGATATTAGAAACCGAGCTGCGCCAGATAGCTCTGAACGAAACGATGAATCTCATCTACCGCGCCATCATGCTGCGAAGCTTCCAGAAAGGCGATCTTGTTGCCGCGCATGTCGCCTTCACGTGTTTTGTAAACCTCGATACGATAGACCAGTTCGTTAGAGAAGTTCTTGTGCGGAAAGGTCTTGACCAGAAGGCGAGTCTCATCGAGCAGACGCAGTATCATCGTTTCCTGAAGAGGACTGGCCTGAAGTGTGACGTCCAGGCCGAGGTCCTCGTTTTTTCGGAACAGATAACGCTGCGTTATGCGAAAGATAAGATCGCCAACGTCTCTTAAGCTCAGATTGACAGTTTTTTCCATTCCTGCTCCCTGATGAAATCTTCGAGGGCAATGCCGGTCAGATTCTCGCCGTTGCGCAGGCGCACGGTGACTTTGCCTTCATCCGCTTCGTTGTCGCCAAGGATCAACATGAAGGGAATCTTCTGCAGCTGCGCATTGCGAATACGATAACCGATTTTGTCGTTGCGATCGTCAAGCTCGACACGTATACCATGATGCTTCATGCTGTCGATCACCTTACGCGCATAGTCATGATGCTTTTCGGTAACTGGTATGACAACGGCCTGCACCGGTGCCAGCCAGAGCGGCATGGCGCCGCTGTGATGCTCGATCAGAACGCCAAAGAAGCGCTCGATCGAACCGAGCAGAGCACGGTGAACCATATAGGGACGATGGCGCTGACCATCAGCGCCGACATAGGTCATATCAAAGCGTTCTGGCAGATTGAAATCGAACTGAATCGTGGTAACCTGCCATTCGCGGCCAATTGCATCCTTGACCTTGAGGTCAATTTTCGGCCCGTAAAACGCGCCACCACCATCATCAACTTCACACTCGAGACCTTCCGCCGCCACCGCTTTGCGCAACGAATCGATCGCGGTTGCCCAGCGTGATTCTTCGCCTACTGCCTTTTCGGGGCGGGTAGCAAGGTAGGCTTTGACTTCCTTGAATTCAAAAGCTTTCCAGATACCGAGACTGAAGCGCAGCACTTCACGGATTTCATCTTCGATCTGCTCAGGAGTACAGATAATGTGAGCATCATCCTGCGTGAAGCCGCGCACGCGCATCAGACCATGCAACACACCACTTTTTTCGTAGCGATAGACGGTGCCGAGTTCGGCCCAGCGCAGTGGCAGATCACGGTATGAGCGCATCTGCGACTTATAGATCATGATATGAAACGGGCAGTTCATCGGCTTGATAAAGTAATCGGCTTCGTCGATCTCCATCGGGCTGTACATCGATTCTTTATAGAAATCGAGATGACCGCTGGTCTCCCAAAGCCACTTCTGACCGATATGAGGAGTGTTGATCAGTTCGTAGCCATTGCGATAATGCTGCTCTTTCCAGAAGGTTTCAATAATATGTCTGATTCTGGCTCCTTTCGGATGCCAGAAAACAAGACCTGGCCCGACTTCTTCATGTATAGAATAAAGATCGAGCTCCTTGCCGAGCTTGCGGTGGTCACGCTTTTTCGCTTCTTCGAGGCGTTCGAGATGTTCTTTGAGTTCTTCTTTGCTGCTGAAAGCGGTGCCGTAGACTCGCTGCAGCATCGGTCTCTTTTCGTCGCCACGCCAGTAGGCGCCGGCAACGCTGAGCAG
>Ga0116142_10000985_pt1 | contig 36179 bp, 26 predicted proteins | sample AD_UKC033_MetaG_FD_89785 | JGI IMG/M metagenome (GOLD analysis project Ga0116142, IMG submission 89785) | Active sludge microbial communities of municipal wastewater-treating anaerobic digesters from USA - AD_UKC033_MetaG | ecosystem: Engineered > Bioreactor > Anaerobic > Digestate | place: USA... | reverse complement strand
ATTAGGTTTAGAAAAGATTTTAAATATCTCAATGCGATTTTATTAGGGGTTTTATTAGGTTTCAGTTTCTTAATTAAGAGCAGTCTGATGTTTTTTGTAATCTTTTTATTCTCTGATTTATTAATTAAAATTATAATCCACAAGGATTATTCGATTATAAAAAAAGGTATAGTACTTTTTACCACTTTTGTTCTGATTTGGGCTCCTTACAATATTTATGCTATAGTACAACACAAGAAAAACAAATATGAATCACGACTTTTGTTAAAAGACATTGAAAATGGTATTGATTATTGTGCAATTAACAAAAAAATGACGAATTGTGATTACGGAAGATATATTTATGAATTTTTATACCCACTAGATGGGTCAGACATTAATTCATTTAATGAAGTATTAAGTCCTGTGATTGAAAAAACACAAGCAATAGATATTAGGAATTGTGACAATTACTCATTAAAAACTATAAGGCTCGCTTTGTTAAAGATGAATTCAGAATTACCTGATTATTTTTTTATAATTTCAATCATACCTATTAATACAGGTTTGGATATGCATAACGAATATGTTACGGATGGAGGAATGCACCCTGAGTGGAGAATATATAAATCAAGTTTTTACCAGTCAGACAATATTAACAATAAGTCCTTCATCACATCAGTTATTAAATTTTATTCAAAATATCCTAACAAAATCTTTACTGTATCTTATTCTAAACTTAAAAAGATTTTTTCAGAGTTGTTTGTTTTCAAAATATTACCTCTTTTTATCTCACTTTTTATAATTATTAATCTATTAAATTTCAAACCAAGAAAATATGGGATTTTTATGGCTCTAATGCTTCTAATAATATTGTTAAGTTTTGTTAATCCAACAGTTGCAAATATTGCTACAATTATAACACTTTGCATACTATCATTTTCAAGAAAGATTATAAAAGAAATTAAACTCCCGATTGAGTTTACGTTTTTAATATTGAGTTTGGTATGTTTTACTGTTGTAACTTTTGCATTAGGTCGCTACTCTTTATATTACATATTTCCACTGTATTTAATAGTTTCCTACACTTTTATTTCGATAGTAATTGTAGTAAATATATCAATACAAAAATTTATCCATCGGTTAGGAAGATACTCTAAATAATTCGAGATATAATAAAATAATGTTAATTTCGCATTAAACAATAAATTCAACATTCTGACTAAAACACAAATAAATATTATCATTCCTGTATACAATGAAGAATCAACTATTTTTCAAGTTATAAAAAGCATAACAGAAACAATAAAGACATTGGATAATGACTTCAAAATCATTATTGTTGACGATTGCTCTACAGACGATACTGCAAATGAAATTAAGAGAGCAATGAATACATTTCGAAGTCAAGATATAATTATTGAGCGAAATGAAAAAAATCTCGGAAAAGGATTTTGCCTTAGGAAAGGGTTCTCTCATTGTCATTCCGGCATAATAATAATACAGGATGCCGATCTTGAGTATAGTCCTTCAGAATATTTTAAACTTATTGACCCAATTTTAAAAGACAAGGCAGATGTTGTATATGGCTCGAGATTTCAAGGATCAGAACCAAAAAGAGTATTGTATTACACTCATTTTATTGCTAACAGATTCTTTACAACATTTTCAAATATTCTCACAGGTTTGAATCTATCTGATATCGAAACATGTTATAAGTCATTTAAAACAGAATTATTGGAATTAATAGCTTTAAAAGAGAATCGTTTCGGATTTGAACCGGAAATAACTGCAAAGCTTAGCAGAATTAAAAATGTGAGATTTGTTGAAGTTGGAATATCTTATTATGGAAGAACGTATAATGAAGGAAAAAAAATAAAATTTAGTGATGCAATTAGAACACTTTATTGCATTTTTAAATATAATATTTGGTCAAGAAAATAATGAAAAGAATAAATTTTAACAAATTTAATAGTTTTTATAATTTACATGAGCTAGAAGCTAATGAGTTAATCACTAAAACACTACAATCAGGTAAATATATAAGGGACAAAAATACCGAAATCTTAGAACAAAACCTTTGCACTTTATGTAATCGCAAATTTGCACTTACCACAGCTTCATGCACAGATGCTATTTTCTTTGCACTTAAAACAGTTGGGATAAAAGCTGGAGATGAAGTCATTTTACCTTCATTTTCATATATCGCAAGTTTAAGCCCTATATTAATGTGTGGTGCAATCCCTGTTTTTGTTGATATAAAACCTGATTCATTAGATATGAATTTAGACATTGTTACTAATATTATAACTAAAAAAACAAAAGCGATAATTTTTGTTCAATTATTTGGCAATATCACAGATTTAAGCAAATTAAAAGAAATATGCGCAAATTCAAACATTTTTATAATTGAAGATTCTGCCCAATCAATAGGTTCAAAACTTAATGATATACCATGTGCATCTCAGGGAGACATTAGTTGTTTAAGCTTTGATCCGACAAAAATAGTTTCTGCCTATGGAACGGGAGGTGCAGTACTAACTAACAATGATACATACTATCACAAACTTCAAAAGCTTATACACCATGGACGAAATGAGCAAGGTGAATTTGACTTGCTGGGATATAATAGTAAAATTTCTGAAGTCAATGCTGCATTAATTAATCTACAGTTAAACCATCTTGATGAAATAATTACAGGTATAAGAGATATTGCAAAAAAATACATTCACAAATTAAATCGAATACCTGAAATACAGTTCGTAAAATCAAAATCCAATTGTATTTCAACATATCACAAGTTTGTAATAATTGCAGAAAAAAGAGACGAACTTAAGCACCATTTGAATAAAAACGGAATAGAAACGCGTATTCATTATACCCCTCTTCTGCATGAACAAAAACTTTTAAGAGATTTCAGACATATAACTCACGACCTATCTGCGAGTAAGGAGATTAAAAAGAAAGTACTTAGTTTACCTATATATCCCGGCTTAAAAAACAAAGAAATTGACTATATTTGTGATTGTATTATAAATTTTTACAAAATATGATAATTGTAGGTGCCGGTTCGGCTGGAAAAGAATCGTCGGGAATGCTGATGCAAGACTCAGATGAAGATTTTGTATTCTTTGACCAAAACTATATTGGCGATAAAATTTGGAACAAATACACTGTTATTACAAACATTGAAGTTTTAGAAAAAATACTTAAAGAAAATCCCTATTTCTGCGTTGCCATTGGTCAACCACGAAAGCGTGAAAAATTATTTAACTTATTAATCGAATCAAATGCAGTTCCAAAAAATTTAATATCTAAATCGGCAAATCTTTTGAGTTTTATTCCACAAAACGGAACTATTATTCAACCAGGAGTATGCATTTCTTATGATGTCTCTATAGGCAAATCATGTTTTATTCATGCAAATTCAGTAATAGGACACAAAGCAGAAATTGGTGATTTTGTAAACATTAGTCCTTTATGTTCAATTATTGGACCTTGTAAAATTGGTGATTATTCATACATCGGTGCAGGTAGCATTGTTATGCCAAATATGAGTTTAGGAAAAAACACCTTCATTACTCCCGGCAGCACTGTAAATAGAGATATCAAAGATTGTGAAACATTCTAAGTCAATAGATAAAGTTCTGATTTATTTCCCTGATACAGGAGGGTACAATTTTACACCTCCTTATGAAGTGCTTTTTCAAGTTAAAGCTTTACAAAATTCAGGTGTTGAAATTATTTTAGCAGATTCAAGAACTGATAATGTTAAAGAAATTATTGACCAAAACAAAGACAATCTACTACTGGTAATTATCTCAACCTTAATCAAATATACGTCCATTACAATAAGCCGTCAATATACTGATGGGCTTAAAATTGCAGAATATACAAAAAGAAATTCCGATGCTTGGACTTTATGGACAGGACTTGCAGCATCTATCCTAACAGATAAAATTATTGAAAAAAATTATAACAACTTCGTTCTAACAGGAATTTCTGACAATAAAATCAACGCATTTATTGAAAGTCTTAGAAACAAACAATCATTTAATTTAATACCATCATTGGTATACAAAGAAAATGGTCAAATAAATAAAAACGAAGACGATAAGTATTACAACTCTTTTAAAGATTATGGCAACTTTGATTTTAATAAAATTGATTTAAAACCATATATTCACAACCAAACGCTAGATTATATTGCATCTAATGGTTGTGTTAACTCTTGCAGTTTCTGTTCGGTGCCCAATATTTATTGCCAACATTGGAATCACAATAGCATTGAAAATATCTTGGCACATTTTGAGTACATTTTCGATAAATATCAGGAAATTAAAATTATCCACTTCAGAGATGACAATTTTTTAGTAAATAAATCTTTCATTCATGGATTATTGAAAACACTTGAGGAGAAAAACATTCGATTTATCTGGAGTGCGCAAACAAGTGTAAACATTCTAAAGAATTTTACAGAGAATGATTTAATAGCTTTACATAATTCCGGATGTAATAACATTTCAATTGGCGTTGAATCTGGAGACGATTATATTTTAGAGAAAGTAACAAAATCAAAAACAACGAAAACCGAGAGTATTGAACAGATAAAAAAACTTATTAAGTCCAATATTACAGTTTCTGTTACTAGCATTATTAGTTTCCCTTATAATAATGGTAGGGATTTTAATAAAACTCTGAGGTTTTTAATGAAATTAAAACTATTGTATCCAAATTTGAGTATTTACTGCACTGTCTTGCAACCTATTCCGGGAAGTGAAATATACAAAGAAATTTATGACTCAATAAAAGATTTTTCTGAAGACCTTCTCAACAATAATAAATGGACAAGCGTAAAAAAGAGACATAAACTTAAAAAATTTGAAAGCTTTTATTTTATTTTTGACAGAAAGGACTTTTACAAAAGCCTGCCTGAAGAATTAGGCAATGACCTAAAGATAATAAACAAATTTTTCAGCCCGTTAATAAAATTAAGATTTCGATGTAGGTGTACTAACTTGATGTGGGAATATGAAATAACAAAAAACAGAATTAGAAAAATCAAATATAAACACAATATAAACTCTGAATCTATTTTATCAGATGTAGGAATCAGGCACCTTACATCAAACTATAATTATGGGTTTAAAAGTAAATAATTTCTACTCAACTCCTATTTTCAAACATTCAAAATTACTTCTTAATTGCTCATCACTCATTAGATTAAGTTGTGTATAAACGAAATCTACCTTATAATATTTTTTAATTTCTTTAGCAAGATCAATCATTTTGTGTGCACCTATATTCTTAAGTACGAACTCGATTCTGCTCCACAATTCCTCATTTGATTTTATATTACGATTGAAGACTTTCTTCAAATCGTTAATTAATTTTTCAACACTTACATACTGTGATTTTTCTTCTCTCCTTTTGGCTTGTATTACAAAGTTTTTGATTCTGCTTATCATATCTTTATAAACATTTATATTATGATTGTATAAATCATTTCCACTTTCAAAAGATTGGCTTTCCAGAAAATCAACAAATCTAGTCAATTCGAAACTATTTAGTACCCATAAAGAATTAACCAAAGGGAAATAGACATCGCTATACCACAGTTTTGCATTTAATACATTTGCCAATTTCAAGACTCCTGGAAGTTCATATACATTATCTCTCATATTGCAAGATGTAATCCCTAACAAAACATTTTTTTTCTTACTATATGTAGCAAAATACTTCAAATTTTCCAGTAGTTTGTTGTAATCACCGTTTCGCCTGATTTCTTGATAAACTTTTGGATTTGCTGAATCGACAGAAACATTGATGTGGAAATTTCCAGACTCAAGCAGAGTTATTATTTTCTGATTTAAAATCGTTCCGTTTGTTTGAACAGATATTTTACATTTAGGATTTCTTTCAATTAGAAGATCCCAAATTTCATAATAAATATTATTAAGAAACGGTTCTCCCCCACTGAATTTGGCTTCCTTTAAATAAGGAATAATCTCGGACACTTGATTTACAAAATCTTTACCAAATATTGTGGCTTTTAAATTCTCGGAATTACAAGATTTTTGAATAGAAGATGATGAATATTCCGAACACATGACACACTCCAGATTGCATTCAGTGGCTATTTTAAAATCCAATATAATTGGGAAATCGTTATGAGTTTCAAAGTTTTCATAAAGTTTTGGATTAACAGATGAAAAGTTTTTGTTTAAATATGCTGGCAAACATTCATAACATCCATATGAAAAATCCGCTTTTGAAATCCTTTTTCTAATCTTTATAAGTTCTCCTGAATGCCATGCATCCAAAATTGACATTTGTGGAAAAACCCCCAATGACCAAGAATTATTATGACAGCAAACTGTAATATTTCCATCAGGTAAAAATCTGAGGCTTTTATAAGGGGCGAGACAAATAGGAAGACTGCGATTAAATTCGGGTCTAGTTTTATTATACTCTTTAACCAGCTTTTTCGGCAATATAAGATCGTTTCCAAACAAATTACTAAATATTAAATGCGATTATACACATATGATCTATTATTGTATCAATATCGTTCTGTTCAAATTCATTTTTTATCATTTCTTTACTCATTTTGTCGGCATAATTTAACAAAGCCTCTGAAATTAACATATCCGGTATTTTTAATACGACTAATTTCACTTTTTCCTGAACAAGTAATCTATTATTTTTAACCTCAGTTTCTGACAACTTTGCAATAAAAATATTAAAGATTTCTTTTCTTAAATCATTAATACTAATTTCGGATTTTATATTAACTTCAAAATTTTTAGTTTTGTCCAACCAGATTTGCAATAAATCAATAAGTGAACTGAACTTTTTGATATTTCCAGAAGCTAATTGAGAGGTTGTCGATTCAAAATTATAATTTTTGTAATAATTTATTACATCTTCCAATTCCTCCGATTTAAGAGACCATAATGCTTGATTCCATGGCTTAATAACAGTATTAAATGAGATATCCCAATCCTCGGAATTACATTTTGAGACAATTCCTGGAATATCTGAACTATTCATTTGCATCGGACATGCGGTAATTGTAAAAATACTTCCTCTATTTTTACAATATTCCGCAAATTTATATACATTAGCCATGGTCTTATTAAAATCTGCACCTTTTCTAATGCAATTATAATTTGCTGCTTCAAAACTATCCACAGAAACTGTTATATTGAACCGACCTCGTAACAAAATATCTTCTATCACTGAATTATAAACTGTTCCATTAGTCGTAACATTAATTGTAATTTTCGGATTAATCTCAATCATCTTCTTCCAAATTGGAAAATATGATTTAATCAAAAAAGGCTCTCCTCCCGTAAAAACAGCTACTTTTAAATTTGGCAAAAATTCCTCTAACTGAGAAATAAATCCATCGTCATAATGAAAGTTTTTATCAAGGGGATAAATATTTTTCTCCTTTTGAATACTTGAAGACAAACTTGCATCACACATTATACATGAGAGATTGCAAGTATTTTCAAGCGAAAAGTCCATTAAAGCCGGATAACCATTTTGTGCTTGCTCCAAAAAATCGAAAGAAAGCGCATTGACATTTGAAAAGTTTTCCGAATAAAATGCTGATGAACAAAAATTACACGATTTAGGAATATCAAAATTTCTCATTTGCTTTCTCATTGATTCCAGCTCTTTGCCAAACCATATTTCATGAAGAGTTTTGTTTTCAAGAAACTGATAATCAATGTGATGGCAACAAATCTGTACTCCTCCATTCCGGTGAAATCGTAAAGCGGTAAAAGGAGCATTGCAAAAGTAATTATGATTACGTTTTTCTCGTAACAAATTGTACTTCTTTTTCAGCCTTGATTTTTTAGAGTCAAACATTTAGATGTTATATTTACACAAAATTAACAATAAAATTCAAAATTTGAATTTATTAAATTTGCAACTATTAGTACAAAATAAAATCGTAAATTGCGTTAAATTTATTTAATGTTTTTTTCAAGCCCTAAATACTATTGTAAAGCTGCTGAATACTCACTGTTATTTCAACCATCGGGTGAAATTCTAACATGCCATTACAACCGTGGAAATATTTTAGGTATTTATCCAACAAATAATATTTCAGAAGTTTGGAATGGAAAAAAAAGAAAAGAACTAGTAAAATCTATCCGACAAGCGAAATTTAACAAGGGATGTTTTGCATGCAAAGAAACTTTGAATATGGGGTTAGAGCACTCTGCCGGAATAAACAAATACGATTATATTATTCCCAGCAAGAAAAAAATTCCAGTATCAATGGAGTTTCAACTTGATAATATCTGCAATCTAGAATGTGTAATGTGTTCTGGCGAATACTCATCCCAAATAAGAAAAAATAGAGAAAAAGGAGAACCATATATTAGCCCTTATGATGACGAATTTGTAAAACAATTAGACAATTACATCCCATATCTTAAACACGCAGCTTTCACGGGTGGAGAACCATTTTTATTTGATATTTATTACAAAATATGGGACAGAATAAAAATCCTAAATCCTGATTTACAAATATATGTTTCAACTAACGGAACAGTACTTAATGATAGAGTGAAAGAATATATAAATAAATTAAATTTCAATTTCGCAATATCTATCGATTCACTCAATAAAGAAAACTATGAGAGAATAAGAAAAAATGCAATAATGGAAAAGACTCTCGAGAACATTGAATTTTTTAATAATTATTGCAAAGAGAGAAAACAGGATTTCAATATTAAATGTCTAGTTACCCCACTAAATTATATCGATTTATCATATCTTTACAAATATTTCAATGATAAAAACATAAATATTATTCCTAAAATTGTAGAGATGCCAACTTTTGCTTCGATTAATAATTGTACTATCGAAGAATTAAATAATATAAATGAAAATCTTAAGCTATGTATTAGTAATATTAAAACAAGTGTTAATATTCAAAACAATAGAAGATTGAACGAAATAATATTAAAAGTTATGTTTTTAATGAATAATACTAATGAATTGAGATATGAATCAAATAGAGAACTCAAATATTTAATAAAAGAAAATATTAAAAAGAGTCTGATACAAAATCATAAGGAAATTGAAATTAATTACTTATTAAATAGACTTGACATAGTCATTAATTCTATTGAAAATGATAAGGATTTGAATGTTGCATTGAACAATCTGATGAAATTAAATATCGAAGCTATTATAAATGAACTAAGAAGAAACGATCTCACTAAATTTGTTTCGAGATTTAGGCAAACTAATCCAAATTGACAAAATGAAAATTAGTGTTCTAAATTTTAGTCTCCGCAAAACCGGTAGGACATCAAAGGTTTTTTATCCATTTATTAAAGGATTACAGAAATCTAAAGATAATAAAATAGAATTATATCACTTAACAGACTGGGAAATAAAGAACTGTCAAGGATGCAGTCATTGTTGGTTCATTGATCCTGGCAATTGCATAATTAACGACGATTTCTCTAAACAAATAAAAAATATTATCACCTCAGACCTAATTGTTTTTGCGAGTCCTATTTGGGTTGGAAATGGAACTCATTTGTTCAGAACTTTTGCTGAAAGGCTATTTGGAACAATAAAACCAGACTTCATTGAACATCCTAATCATATTTACGGGCATAACAACCTTCAAAATAGGCAAATTAAAACAATATTAATATCAACATGCGCTCTTCCTGGCTATCATAACTTTTCATCTCTTATTGAAAATATAAAATCTTTTGATTATTTATGTAATTTTAATTTTATTGGTAGCTTGCTAAAATCACAATCGCTTGAACTAGATATAATAGATAATACTTCAATGAAATATTTTACAGAAATTGTATACAATGCAGGTAGAAATGTATCTGACGAAAAGAAATTTAATATTTTCGCTTCATATCTTGAAACAAATTTTATCGAAATAAATAAATACATTACACTCGTAAATCAAAAATTTGATAGACAGACAGAGAGATAAACCTATTTATTTGTATATAAATTGCCAAATTTAGCCATTCGCACATAGTTTTTGAAACTAATAATAGTTTCTTCTTCTGCCTTAATTAATTCATCTTCCGTTAAATCATCAATAAAACAGGTTGGATCTTCCGCATAAATATTTCCGGTATAATAATAAGCCATAACTCGACAACCACCACAAGTAAATTTATATTTACATTTTCCACACTTACCTTCTAAATTCTTACGATCAGTTATTTTTTGAAACATTTCTGACTTATATAAAATATCATATAGATGCGTATCAAGCACATTACCCGCAATCACATGATCTAAAAACATCGGACACGGTGAAACACCTCCCTCGGCATTTATAGCATAATAAGCCCCAACCCAACAACCAACATTTGGATTAATTGGAACTTGATCCTTATTTAAATCCTGGCCCGAAACAGATTCATAAATATCCTGAGGTAAAAAATAAGGAGCATAACTTACCTGTCCATTAAAATATTTTCGTAAAACAGGATGAAAATAATCTCTAAGAGATTCTTTATCTATCATTAGATTATGTGCATTGCAACTTCTTGGAACAAATGGTATCCGATTATAAGGGAGTTTCAATTTCTTAATTCTATCAATAGTTTCTGTAAAACATTTTTTATTAAATTCTCCTATTGTTACACTTATGTTAACACGATATCCATATTTTTCAAGTTTTTCATAAATCTTCAATGCGTATTCAAAATCAATATTTCTTGTTTCTTTGTTATCACTATCAAAAGAATTAATCCCAAGAGAAATTATTATATTATTTCCGACAATATCTTTAATCCGTTTCAAAGTATCATCATTTAGCAATAGTCCATTAGAGGCCATTGCAATTGCATAACCTTTATTATTAGCATACGATAATAATTCCATCGAATCTGCTCGCGTTAAAAATTCACCTCCCGAAAATTCAATTAGTCTCGTTCCTAATTCATAAGCAGGATTTAAAATCTTTTCAATAATTACCTGATATGGCAAATCTATAAAATGCTTTGTACTACTCGAGCCTGTTGAACAGTACTTACATGACAAGTTACAATTCCTCGTAGTTTCAAAATAAAGTGTATTAAACTTATTTAACATTTTTTCTTTCAAAGATAAAAAAATTTTTAATTTTGGGAAATATGAAAAGTAGTATTCCAATAAAAATAATTAATTCATTACCATATTTGGAATCATTCTTATTTGTAGATGATTTAACTGAAGTAAATAATTCAACAATATGTGGGCATTATACTTTCAAAAAAAACGAATTTTTTGTTGATGCGCATTTTAAACACATTCAAGTTACGCCTGGTGTAATACTTGTCGAAATGATGGGTCAAATAGGACTTGTTTGTCATTTAGTATATCTTGAAAAACTTTACGAGAAAGAAACTATTTATCACCCTTTGTTAACCTATGTAGAAGCTAATTTTTTTCAAGAAGTAAAAATTGAAGACAAGTTAACCGTTAAGGGCGAAAAGATATACTTAAGAAAAGGAATTTTAAAATCAAAAGTTGAGTTATACAATTCAAAAAAAGAATTGTGTTCTACACTGACAGCTCAATTATTACTAAAAAAGGATTCTATAAATGGATAAGAGAGCTGTAATAACTGGTATGGGTGTTGTATCACCAAACGGGATAGGTATTAAAGAATTCCTTAATTCGCTTGTAAAATCAATATCTGGAATAAAAAAAGTTGAAGAACTTACCGAATCAAATTTCCGTTGTCAAATTGGAGGAATTTGTAAGATTGATGAACTGCTTTTGAAACAAAGGTTTCCCGTTCTAGATATCCCAATTATTAGCAGAAGCACGTTATTATTAGTGCAAGCCACTATTGAAGCTATTGAGAGCGCTAATCTAAAAATTGACACAGACTTATTTTTAAAACTGAATCCGGCAATAATTATTGGCTCGACTATCGGGCCTGCTGATTTATGGGGCGAAAAGATCATACCTTTAACCAATAAATCACAACATGTTAGACTTGGAAGCTATGCTTTTGAACAAATAATAAATTCCAGTCCGGCATCAATGTTATCAGGAATTTTAGGAACAACTAATAGAGTTATTTCAAGCTCTTTAGCTTGTGCGAGTTCTACAGAAGCAATCGCAGAATCATATAATCGCATTAAAAGAGGTGAAAGTAAATTGATAATTGCTGGGGGAGTTGAGCCTTATTCAAAGTATTATTGGGCTACAATGGATGCAATGAAAATTATCAATCCTAAACACAACGATGTCCCAGAAAAGGGTAGTCGACCAATGAGTGAATCTGCCAGAGGTTTTGTTCCTGCAGAAGCAAGTGGCATATTGATAATTGAAGAATATGAACATGCGATTAAAAGGAAAGCACCCATACTTGCTGAAATAGTTGGCGAAAATGTAAACTGCGGAGGACAGAAAAATGGGGGAAGCATGACTGCTTCAAATTATCGAGAATTAAAAAACTGCTTAAGTTCTGCAATTAAATCAGCCAATATTGTCCCTTCTAAAATTGATTTCATTTCGGGACATCTTACTGGGACAAAAGCAGACCCATTTGAAATAAAAGTTTGGAAAGAAGTTCTAAACTGCTCTGCAAAGGACTTCCCGCACATAAACTCAACTAAATCTCTTATCGGTCATAGCATTGGAGCTTGTGGAGCTGTTGAAACAATTGCAAGCATTTTACAAATGAATAATAATTTTATACATGCTTCTGTAAATTGCGAAGATATACATCCAGAAATTGAAAAGACAATATCAAAAGATAAGATTGCATTTAAGAGAATTGATAATATTGAAATTAATTACATTGCAAAAGCCAATTTCGGATTTGGAGATGTAAATGCATGTATAATCTTAAAAAAGTGCAATGAAAAATAGGGTTGTAATAACCGGTATTGGGATTGTATCTCCTATAGGAACTGGAATAAACAGTTTTAAAAATGCACTTTTTCAAGGACATTCAGGGATTAAGTTCATTGACGAACTTGCCAATTTAAATTTTGCATGTCAAGTTGGTGGAATTCCCGAAATTTCTTCTTCTCCATTTATAAATATTATCAATAATAATGAGTTAGCAGAAGCAGATACTGCAATAAAATATGCAGTTTTAGCAGGAATAGAAGCATGGAGTTCAGCTGGTTTTAAAATTCCAAGCAATAATTCAGTATTAACTAACAATAATACTGGAGCGATTATTGGTTCTTGCTATACAGGAACAGAGATTTTTGTCCGTAAAATGTATCCTCTTATTTGCAACGGCAACGTAAAAAAACTTGGCAGTCAAATCGTAGAGCATTGGATGCCAAGCGGATCTGCAGCAGCATTATCAAAGATTCTTGCCTTATCTAATCAGACAACATCTAATTCATCAGCATGCTCAACTAGTATAGAGTCAATAATAATGGCATACGAAAGAATTCAAAGCAAAAAAGCAAAAGTGATGCTTGCAGGAGGTACAGACCCGTACTCACCATATGCATGGGCAGGGTTTGATTCGATGCGTTTGTTATGTAGAAAATTTAATGAAAATCCCAAATCTGCAAGCCGACCTATGAGCAATAGTGCTGCCGGGTTTGTTCCTTCTTCAGGTGCCGGAGTATTAATTATTGAAGAATATGAACACGCAAAATCCAGAAAAGCTAATATTTTAGCAGAAATTATAGGTACAGCAATAAACTCCGGAGGACAAAGAAATGGAGGCAGCATGACTTCTCCAAATTCTCTTCAAGTAATTAATTGCATTACCAAAGCTTTAAATCAAGCAAATATTAGTGGAGAAGACATTAGTCTTATTTCAGGACATCTGACTGGGACAATGGCAGATAGCATTGAAGTTTCAAATTGGGCAAAAGCACTCAATTTAAAAGATAACTTTCCATACATAAACGCTCCAAAATCTATGCTCGGACACATGATAGGAGCGGCCGGAGCGGTTGAAACCATTGCTGCTGTTTTACAATTACATGAAGATTTTGTTCATCCAAGCATTAACTGCGAAGATTTGCATCCAGAAATTAAAAAAATATGGGACCAAAATAAAATCCCACATAATATTATTCATAATGCAGGACTAAAATATATTGCTAAAGCAGGTTTTGGATTTGGAGATGTAAATTCGTGCCTGATTTTAAAAAAGTTTGAGTAAATTTGTAAAAAATCTTTAACTATGGAAAGTATTAAACAACAAGTAATAAAAATCCTAAAAAAATACACTTTCAACAACGAAGTTTGGAATGGTTTTACCGATAACTCAAGTATAATAACCGACCTTAAAATAAATTCGGCTCGAATAGTCGATATTATTATTGATATCGAAGAGATTTACAATATCGAAATAACAGATGAAGAACTCGATAGTCTAACTTGTTTTAAAGATATTGTTGATTTAATTAACAAAAAAAACTAACTAAGTCTTTTCATGACTAAAGCCAACCCAACCCTAGACATCGCAATCCTTACACACAACCATAAGGATTTCATTAAGCAATGTCTAGAATCGGTTTTGTGTCAAAAAACAAACTATAGTTTTAGGATTATCGTTCTTGATGATTGTTCATATGATGGAACCTCAGAAATCTTAAATGATATTTCAATTACAAATCCTGAAATAATAGAACTAATTATTAACAAGCAAAATATTGGGCCATTAGAATCTGCAATAAAACTGGCGGCATACGTTAATGCAAAATATCTGTGTTTTCTCGATGGCGATGATTATTGGTACAACGAAAACAAAATTCAAACTCAACTCGATTTTTTAGAGAATAATCCTGATTATGCAGGCTGCTTTCACGATGCAAAAATTGTTCAGGCAAACCAAAGCGAAGATGCTCAATTTATGAAACGCACTCAAGATCAATGGAAAACTTATTCGCAATTCAATAAATATTCTAGTGACTTTATGCCATGGGCACTTATAGAAAGAAATATTATTCCAACTGCCTCGTTAATTTTCAGGAATAAAGATATTGTCGGATTTTTGAAAAAGTACTCCGCTTCGGAGTTTTCGTTAAGTTGGGCTTTGCATCTTGAAATAATCAAAGGTTCAAAATTCAAATATTTTAACGAAACTTGGTCAGTTTACAACGATCATCCGCAGGGAATTTCTAAGAAATATGATATTGTTGATTTTAAATTTAATAATATAAAAATTCTGGAGAGTTTGCTTTTAGACAAAGTATGGGATTATCACAAACCAGAGATTTATAAAAGCATCTGCAACGAATATCGTTTAATTTTAAAATCAAAAAAAGAGCTTTCTAAACCATTAAAAGATTACAAAAAATCGCTTAAAGAATACGAAAAGCACCTGAATTTGGCAAACAAAGCCGATTTGAAGCAATTAAAAGACGACTACTATTATGTGCGGGATAACGGGATGGTGGAATAAAAACGAGAAAATTGATCACGAATTGTTTTTTACAATGCGTGACACTCTTATTCATCGTGGTCCTGATGGCTTTGGATCCTATTTTTCATATGATGATAAATTTGCACTAGGACATCGCCGTCTGTCTTTTCTTGATTTAAGTGACGCTGCAACCCAACCTCTGTCAAACGAAGATAACAGCATTTGGCTTACGATAAATGGCGAAATATACAACTACAAAGAACTTCGCGAAATTCTGGAAACAAAAAATCATGTTTTTAAATCGCAAACGGACTCCGAAGTTATATTGCATGCTTACGAAGAATGGGGAACCGACATGATAAATATGCTAGAAGGTATGTTTGCATTTGGGTTGTGGGACGAAAAAAAACAAAAACTGATTCTTGCACGCGATAAATTCGGAATAAAGCCATTATACTATTATTTAAAAAACGAACAGATTATTTTCGGGTCAGAAATAAAAGCAATTGTAAAAAATCCGGAAGTACATCGCGAATTAAACTATACTGCAATTTGCGAATATTTTATATATAGGTATATACCTTCACCTAATACAATATTCGAAAATATCTTTAAAATAAAACCAGCCCATTTTATCGAAGTTGACTCAAATCTCAAAATAACAGCAACAGAATATTTTAAACTTTCGGTTGAAAATCAAAAATATAGTTGTAAAAAATTAGTTAAAGAAATTGATGAATTACTTCGCAAATCGGTTAAAATACATATTCGTTCAGATGTTCCAATTGGTTCATTTTTAAGTGGAGGTTACGACTCATCATCTATAGTAAAATATTTTTCGGAATTTGAAAAAGGTTTTAACACTTATACCATTGGATTTGAAGATTGGGAGAATTCTGAGCACAAATACGCAGAAATTGTTGCAAAAAAATACAATACGCATCATCACACAGAGATTTTGGACAGTACATCTTTGGACATTTTAAACGATTTAATGTATTATTATGATGAGCCGATTGCCGATATTTCGATAATTCCGACATATTTAGTTTCAAAACTTGCATCACAACATAACAAGGCTGTTTTGTCGGGCGAAGGTGCCGACGAACTTTTTGCCGGATACACCTGGCATCGTGAATATCTATGGCATATTACAAAAGCACAAATTAAAGATTCGAAAAAATGGAAATGGGATTTACCTATAAATAATTTCGATGTAGATAGTTATTCAAAAGCTATGGCAATGGGAAGTTTCGACATGGTAGAATTAAAAGAACTATTAAATCCTGAGCTCCAAAAATATATCCCAAAAGATTGCTCTGAATTTTATCGCCATTATTATGATGAAAGTACCGAAGTTCCAAAACGTTTTCAAATTATTGATATCAAATGTTTTATGGGCGAATTAGTTCTTCCAAAAATTGACAGAGCAAGCATGGCAAACTCTCTCGAAGTACGCGTACCATTTTTAAACAGCGAGATTTGCAATAAAATGCTTAGCTTAAAACCAGCAACGTATTTCGACAAGAAAAAACAGAAAGTAGTACTGCAAAAAATTCTTAAAAAAGATTTACCAAGTGAAATAATAAATCGTAAAAAACAAGGTTTTACCGGACCTGACAAATATTATATGGATTTTGATTGGTATCGTAAAAATCTAGAAAATTCTCAATTAGTTTCTAACGGAATTATAAACAAAACTGCTATTGATAATTATCTTGAAAACAAAGACCATTGGAGATTGTGGAAAATAGCAGTTTTGGAGAAATGGTTTAAAATATGGATAAAAACTGAAAATGATTAGAAATAAATCGAAAATATCAGCATCTTTACCCGATGAAGTTTTATCAGAATATTACGCTATAATCTCTGATAAGCTTTTATGTCGTGCTCCCTATACTTCATTATATTTCCATCCTGACGGTGAAGTCGGAGCTTGTTGTCTTAATAAAAATTCATTTTTCTATGGTAAATATCCCAGAAATAATATCGAAGAGATACTAAATTCAAATCGAAGAAAATTACATCAAGGTTATGTAAAATCAAATAATCTTATATTGGGATGTAATGTATGTCAAGAAAATTTGCTTGCCGGCAATTATTCAGGAGTTATGTCATTAGGATATAAAAATCAAAATTTAAAAAACCATATCACGAGAATTGATTTTGAACTTTCACATCAATGTAATTTAAATTGTATTATGTGCGAAAGAGACAAAGGAAATCCTGTTATGGTATATAATTCTAATTTCATTGAAGAAATACAGCCATTGCTCAAAAATATAGAATATGCTAATTTTATTGGAGGAGAGCCTTTTCTAATTAATATATATTATGATATATGGAATATTATAAACAAAATAAATCCCAAATGCATGATTAATGTGCAAACAAACGGCAGTATATTAAATGAAAGAGTAATAAATTTATTGAATAATAGAAATTTTTTGATAACCATATCTTTAGATTCTGTTAACAAAACGTCTTTTGAAAAAATAAGACGGAACGGAAATTTTAACACTGTAATTAAGAACTTTCATATTTTCAACCAAAATATGAACGGCAAATTGAAAACAATGCAAGTATCAGTTTGCCCTCTTACTGTGAATCGTTATGAAATTACTGAAATAATTGATTTTGCAAACACGAATTATTGTAATGTATTTTTTAATTATGTTGATAACCCTAAACATTTAAGCCTTAAATACCTATCTTCAGAAAAATTAAATGAAACAATAAATAACTATAAAAAATATATAAAAGATTATAAACTAGTTACTCCACATGCAAAAAACAATTTAGAAGCAATTAAAGGTTTACTAGAATTATTAGAAAAATGGAATAAAGATACTGTAAAACGTGAGCATGAGTCAATTGAGATTCAACGACAAGAGCTCGTCTCTATTTTTAGTAAAATCAGGGAAGAACAAAACAAAGAAATAATAAACGAATTACTATCAATACTTCCCAAAAACATTAAACTATCTAAACAAAAATACAAAGATGTCAAGTCAATGAACATTGACGAAAAACTGAATGAATTAAAAAAACGTAATTTAAAAAAGAAAGAAATCCTTATAATTGCACTTAGTTTTTTTGAATTTTATCAATTCGAAAATGATTTTTATGAATAAATTCGTTTTTGTAGTTTGTGGTGGAAGAGAGCATATCGAAGAGTTAAACTTTTCGATTAAATTTTTACGACATTTTTCTAAAAACGAAATCATTGTAATAACTGATAATAAACGAAATGAAATACCTGTTATGCACGACAATGTGATTCAGGTAAATACTCCCGAAGAATTTGACAATCATCAGGCAAGTATTTTTATTAAAACTGCAATAAATAGGTTTTTACCTAAAACACATAAATACTGCTATCTGGATGGAGATATCATTGCGATTACTGATAAAGTTGATAGCATTTTTGATCATTTTCTTGCACCTATTTCATTTGCAACAGATCACTGTGCTATTAATGAATTCTCACCACATGCTATGAATTGTAAATGTGTTGAAGAAAATCTTAAAGAGGAAGACAATTTTAATGCAAAGCTATCCGAGCTTTTTGGAAAAATAAACCTTACCGATCCACACATAAAAAAACAAACAGAAGAATTATTATCAATATTTGTAAGATATCGCAGGAATCCAATAAAATATGTATTCAAAAATACAAAATATTTATTACAGAGATATGTAATACCGATTAAATCATTCATATTTAATAATTACAAATTTCAAAAGAAAACTAAATGCTGGTATAACAATAACAACGATATAATTTTATTTGATTATCCCTATTATGAAAAAAAATTGTGGGGCACTGCAGGAATAAGATTTAATAAAGAAGAAAATACTTGGGAAAATAAAGAAGGAAAGAAATATGAATTTAAAGCTCCGTCATGTAATCATCTAACAGAATACCTAAAAAAGGAATATGCAGTAAATATCCCTAAAGATTGGCAACATTGGAACGGTGGTGTATTTCTATTTGATGATTCTTCGGCAGATTTCCTTAACTATTGGCACAATCAAACAATAAAAGAATTTTCAAATCCATATACAAAAACCCGGGATCAGGGAATTTTGGCTTTAACAGTCTGGAAATTCAGGTTAGAGAATCATCCCACAATTCCACAAGAATTTAACTGGATAACGGAATATGCAAATAACGATATTGTATGGCAAAAAGATTTTGGCTATACAAAAGATGGATTAAAAACTAGATTCTCTCCAAGCCTACTACATGTTTATCATGAATGGGGAAATAAGGATTGGAGTATATGGAAGTCCGTTAAAGAATTAGAAAAACAAATATTTACAGATTAATCAAACGTTCCAGAATTTCTCATTTTTTTGTTTCACACAAACTGCATCCGGGATAATTTGACTCGCTTCCAAGAATTTAATATAATCATTAATATCATCATCTTTGCCAACTAAATCCGGAGAAACAATACATATTGAAAATCCTAGTTTTTTCAATTCAAAGAAATTCTCTTTATTAATAGGACTCTTTTTAAAACAATCAACCCAAACCCATTTTGCCAATCCAACAAAATTTCTAACCGTTCCTAAACTCTCAAATTCAGAAAACCTAACTGCAAAATCTTTTATCTTGTATTCGATAAACTTGTTAATCATAGCAAAAGAACAGTCTAAAAAAAAGTAATCCTCTATATTATATTTTTTCAAAAGCTCAATTGCCATAAACTCAATCCCCTCACTTTTAGAATTTAATATTAATGTCGAATGATTATAATTTGACAGAAATTCCTCAAACAATTCGCCACCAATAAAAGGATCATGAGATAAAACAAGATGGTTTTTATAATCCCTAATATCTACCTCTACTCCATTAGCTACAACAATATTTTTTAAATCACTTACTGTATTTACTCTATGATTAATTATTTTCATCTTTTTTAATTTCAAAACAATATTTTAGCATTTTCAGTGAGAATTTAATTCTTGAAAAAACACCTTTATTCCATTTAGATTTGCCAAACTTCCTTTCCGGGAATAAAACTGAAATTCTCTCAAATTTATAAGATTTTTTTTGAGCCAAATAATAAAAAAATAAATCTAAACCCCAATGATAAGGGTACTTTTTCGCATTATTTATAAGTTCTCGATTAAACAAATTTGGCTGTGCATTAATTTCTTTTAAATCCTGATGCAGTATCAGTTTTACACAGAATTCCATTCCTGTGCTGAAAAAATTAGCAAAAGGAGTTCTCCCTATTCTATAACCTTTAACATAAATTAAATCATCTAAAGGTTTTGTTCTGCAAATTTCAATAGCCTTAGCAATATCCTTTGGATCTGCCTGTAAATCAGCATGTGTCCATCCCACCCAATTGCCTTTTGCTTTTTGAATACCCTGCATTATTCCGTAACCGTATCCTTGATTTTTACTAATCTCGACAACTTTAATGAATGAATAATTATCAGTATTCCTTTTTAAAAACTCAGCCGTCTTATCTGTCGAACCATTATTTACTACAATTAGTTCTGTTTCATCAGGATTTAATACTTCTTTATAAACATTAAAAACTTCAGCAAGGTTTTCAAATTCGTTATAACATGGCAATATTATCGAAAACTTAATCATTTTCTATTTCTAGCTTTATCCAACAAATTTTTAACATCAATAAAATCAGAATTCAATTTATACCCTTCCCACAAATAGTCCGACCATACATAAAATGCTTTATCAAATTTATTTTGTAACACATAATACATTACATGAGCTGCTGCAATTCCACTGTATTTTGATTTGTGTGCTATTCTTTTACAATATTTAAATGCCTCATCCGTATCATTTTCTGTTAACGACATAAAATCCACACTTAAAACCTCATCAGGAATAAACTTAATACATTTAAAGACTGTTCCTCCTGCTCCCGGGACATCATGAATATGTTTTACATACGGTCGGTGCAAATAAATTAAAATATGAACCCAGGGAGTAAGATAATGATCAAAATCTTGATGATAAACGAATGAGACATTAGGCATTAAAAAAGGATAAAATTCCGTAAGAATAGATTTTGTTACTTCTGGCGTTTTCATAGCATCAATAAGTAAAAACTCAATATTTTCGCCATGCCATCCAGAACTTATAATATCACGTCTGGTTTCTATTATATTTTTGAACTGCTTTATATTATTTTCATATTCGCCTATAAAATCATCCCCATCATTATATAGATTTTCGAGTTCAGTTCCTACAACATGCTGATTAAATACATGGTTCCATTTAAAAAGATCATAAACATAAATTTTCTTTCCAGGTTTTTGCAACTTTCCTCCAGCTTTTAAGCCTAGTGCCATTGATACTGTTGTTGCTCCTAACCAACAACCTAAATCTACTATCATTCCTTGTCCTGAAAAGACTTTAGAAGCATAATGGAATAAAAATTTCCTTTCATTTTCAGAAATCATCCCTTTTAGTTTAACTAATTCAGGGAACAATTCTCTATAATAATTCAAAATCTTCAAAAAAAATCCAAATTTTTTATATGGTTATTAAGTATTTTACTTATTGATTTTATAGTATTATCTCGTGAAAAATAACCTGAATAATCAGTAATAGAATCCTGTCTAAAACTTTTTGCCAAGCTGTCCAAATCCAATCTGAAACTATTTAAATCAAAATAAATTGGCAATTCATCATCGTTAGTCATTACTTCTAATATTATATCAAAATAATTTTTTAGAAAAACACTATCTAAACTAATTTCAGTTAAGTCCGAATCAATAATAAAATCTGATAACAAACTATCTAATCTATTGTACAAATAAGTATTTTGATATGGTAGAGTAAATTGAATATCAGTTCTGTCAGAATTCTTAATTTCTACATCACCTATGTTTTTTCCTGATAGGACAAATTCTGTTTTCCCATAAGTCATGAACACCAATGGATTTATATAATAATAAATCTTCATTCCTTTAGGATTGTCAATTATATCATATTCAAAGGATACTTCAGTATTTTTATTTATAATAGTTTGTACTTCGAATTCGTTAGCACAATATTCATTCTCTAGATATTTTACGACACTCGATCCCTTCATACCGGCAACTATTAAAGGAATAGAAATTTTCCCGACATAACCTGCAGGTATGCTAAGTTCTGCATAAGCATAAAAATTCCCGGCATATTTCTTATTAAAAGGAAACGAAAAAACTGCTCCTGGAGGCAATTCAAAATATAACTCTACATTTTCAAACATCTCATCATAATCAACATTAAATAAAGAGTTATCATCAATACTTGAATATAATTTTGCCATTCGTCCTGAATAAACGTAAATATAATTGTATTCATCATTATCAACTACCTTAATTAAAGGATTCGTAATTAAACTGGCATCTGCGCATAATTCGTCAAACGAGGCAATTTCATTTTTTCTGTTATAATAATAAACTCCGTAGTCAGGGTCAAGCATTTTCCATTTGCCATCAGAGTATACTTCAGTTACTACATGTCCTTCTAAACACCACGATCTTGCTTTAAATCCAAGTTTGATTAAGATATTAGTTAATACTGCTGATCTGAAACCACAAAGTCCACCACCCAGTGAATTAAGCATAACATATGGAGAATATGCCCAATTGTGCCTTGTAACGAGCTCATCATGCCAAGTAAAATCACAGACAAAACGAAATGCTTTCATTTCCAGCGGTTCGTTCTCATATTGATCCTTCATGTTTTTGACATACAAAACTATATTATCCTCATTGTTTAAATCTTTCCCATCAATAACCATTTTAAACTTTGCGGTTTTTTCGCCTAGATTAAAAATTTCTACAATTCTGTTTTCTGATGCTTGTAAAATAAATCTCTTCTCTTCTTCTTTTGTGCATCCAAAAAAAAGAAAAATGCAAACAAACAATATGTCTATAAAAAATGTTTTACTCATAATACTTCTGCCAGAAAATAAATTCCTGATATTCTTCCGGTGTCCCAATATGAACGTAATCCTCTAAAATTGTAAATTTAATACTTTTACCCAATCCAAGTAAATATTTCACAAAATGATCAAGACTTGGATTTTGAAGTTCATCAAAACTATCTAATAAATTTAAAATACTACAATCCGGTAAATAAAACATTCCAGCTAAACCAAAACCCGAATCAACTTTCTGTTTGATTAGGATTTTTGAAACAAATTCATTCTTTGTAAGGAAATAAGTATGTGCACTATCTTGTTTTTTTTGTAATAATGAAGGGATAAAACCAAAAATTACTATATCAGCATCACTCTTATTCTTTAAATCTTCATAATCAATAATTCCAAAACAATCATTAGAAGTAATTAAAAGGTCTTTTTTTATTGACAATTCGGAAACTGCCATTTTTAAACTTGCTGTCTGAGTGGGTGTTTGACTGTGTATATTAATAGATTTAAAGGAATCTCGAACAAATTCAAAACTGCAGTCATTAACCAATAACAAATTGTTATCACTATTAATCCTTGAAAGTACATACTCAAACATTGGCTTCCCAAATACATTTATTCCCGATTTGTTGACATTAGTTATCGCTTTCATTCTTTCACCGGTCCCGCACATCATCATACAAACCGGAGTCGAATTTTTTAAATTAAAATTCTTAAATACCCTTTGCCAATGCAATGCATCTTCCAACTGTTCGGGGAGTCCAATATGAACAAAATTCGTAATATCATATTTCAATATTATTAGACTATCATTTATCAAATAATTAAAAACAACACTCGGATAATACTCACCTGCAATTCTATTGTCATCTTCGATTAATCTCAATATTTTTTCTTTTAATATTGCACCTTCTTTAAAATAAAAAACTCCAACAGACAGAAATTCGTTCATCCAATCTCCTGTAAAACTGTTCTTTTCGCGAATTTCCACAACAGCATCACTAATTACCTTGCAAAACGCAGAGAAATTATTTTTATATAAATGTGGGTGAAATCCGTAATGAGTAAAGACCATGCCATCCGGATTTTTGTTTTCGATAAATAATTTCACATAATCAAATTTCCAATTCCAGATAATGTCATTATAAGAAATAAAATATGACTCATCCGGCTTTATCATTTCAAGAATACAATATACTGAAAATGCAGGTCCTTTCTTATGGTCCTTGATAAACATAATTTCAATATTATCTTGAATATTAAGATTTGAAAAATCATTTCTTTTTGATTCTGAAGCAATTACAATAACTCTAACATCTAATGGAAACCTACGAATTACATTTGATAACATTGTCTCTCCCAAAAAATCAATAAACGGCTTATATGTCCTATAGCCAGCATGAATGAATCTTTTTCCTTCACCTGCAGACGGAATAATCAAATTAAATTTCATTCAAAAGCTTTTTTATGGTTTCTTCTATTTTGTCACTACCATTAATTAAAAAAAGTGACCAACCCGATAAATAATCAGCGCCGGCATTACGACATTTTAATGCAATTTCCTTGGTCAAACCACCATCAACTTCAATCTTTATGTCATAATTATTTTTCTCAGCCTCTAATCTGAAGTCGGAAATTGTATTAATCACAGAGGGTATAAATGCCTGACCACCACGGCCGGGATAAACACCCATAATTTGGACATAATGTATTTGAAATTTTACCAAATAATTAAAAATCGTTGGCGAAAATCTCACATCAGGATTAAAAGCCAGACCGGGTGTAGATTTAAAACTAAGTACTTGTTTTATTGCTTGTTCTAAATCATTTTCCGACTTAAAACTCTCATAACTGAGATAAATTATATCTGCACCGCACTTACAATACTTTTCTATATGCGATATTTTGCCGGCATATTTTAAATGTGGAGAATCTACCATTAAATGGACATGAACGGACACATCAGAAAATTCAGATTTTAGATATTTTATTTTCTCTATTCCTGATATTTTTCTATTAATATAAACTCCATCTCCAACATCTACATGAAATCTCTTAATTCCCGCCTGATATACTCTTTTGGCTAAGCCTTTAGCAAATTCTTCATCCGGGACTTCGATCATCGAAGCAAGTAAAACTACATTACCTGCTTTTTTATTTTGTTCAGTGTACACATCATTTATGCATTTTTCTGCAATTTCAAAAATTATATAATCCGGCAAATCCAAAATAGGTTGATGAAAAAAGGTTTTTGAACACTCATCCAACACAGGAGAATTTAAAACAATTTTATGTGCTAAAAATAAATCTTTAATATTTACATTTAGACTATTGATATCTGTCAAATCTAATTCATGTAAGGAATTTATACTTTTAGCAAACGACGTTTTCCACTCTATTTGGGTTTTACCAAATTTTTTTGCAATATTTTCCGGTAATGATTTAACTATTTTTTCTAAGTATTGACCTGCAAAATTTATTCTCACACAAGAATTTTTAACAAATTCAGAAATATCAGAATTGCTTACAAACGATGTCCCATGAAGCACGTTTCCATAACCTCCTGCAGATATGCTCTGCTTATATATTTCGGACGATAGACTTGGAAAAACGTTTTTACTCTCTTTATGATGAACTGTTCCGAGTGCCGGGCCAACTAAAAACCCCAAATAATTAGCATTGATGTTTTTTATTAGCCTTCCCAATAAATCGAAAATACTTCGATAATTTTCGTTCTCCAACAAATCTGTTTTCTCTCCGGTATTCAATTCTATATCAACATATGAGGGAACGTTTCCCAGCCATTCCTCCAATCTTTTTTCTACTTGAGTAAAATCTTTTTTGTCAGAAATTAACAAACTTTCTATATCAAGACATACTGAAGAAATCATTCCTCTGGAAAAGACACTTCGTAGAAAACTTGCAGTATTGTTAGTATTATCATCCAATTTTGAAGAAGCGTGGTCAATTCCCAGTGACCATAGTGGAATATCTTTATCCGAATTCTCTGATAAGTACTTTATCAATATCCTTGAAACTGAATATGAGTAATCTGAAGGGTTCACTTTTAAATAACCAATTTGTTTGTCAAGAGCATTCTGGCTGGCTTGGATTCCAAATGCTGTATTTGACTCAGAACATGCACTTAAATATGCAGGAATATCAACACTGCTTTCACGCAAATCATATATAGTAAAAAATGGTATAGAACTATTTCCCCTAATAGACAGTGCAAAATAATAATCTGACAAGACAGATGGCAAATTTCTATAAAATCTTTTTAAACTAATATTGTTAAAAATGATTTTTTCAGAAAAATTTCGTAGCAACCAATTCCATATTAATAATTTCTCTTCTCGATTAGCATCTTTATAAAAACTTATGAATTGATCACTTGAAATGTCTTTACCAACAAAGGTTCCATCTACTAAATTTAATTTGTCATTAAAAACAGTTCTGGCATTTTTATTTGTATGCTCTTCAGATTCATACTTATAAAAATAATCTTTATTAATAATTTGTCCATTAAAATTATAATCTATGCAGTTACTCACAAGCAAATATCTTTGCCTTAACAATACATCAAAACCCGAATATTCGAAAATGCTTTTCCAAATAATAAGTTCTTCATCATTCTTAAAACGGTGTAAAAATTGGAATTTTGCACTATTCAAATGTTCATAAAAACAAATAGGATTTTTATTCTTAGTCAGTATAAGTTTCTGTTTTGTAGAAGCTTTTAATTCATCAACGAATGTTTGATTTGGTAACAAGAATAATTCAGATTCGGTAATTTCTTTTTTAATTTTAATGTAGTTAAAACCAGAATGTATTGGATGTTGACTGTATTCGGCAAAAACTCGTTTTAAATCATATATTTTAGTTGTAAATTTGCTTAATATAATTATCCTTATTTTTTTCTCATTAGCAAAAAACAATAACTTATAATTCTCATAAGCAGAAACAATATAATACTCCGGATCAGGTGAATATAACTTTGAGAAATCAAAATATTCTTTATTAAAACTATTGTTTCTGTTGCAAAAGTCAAATAACTCAGTAAATGACTTGTTTCTTGAGCATTCGGCTATTCCAAATAATTTTGATGCCTCAAAATCAAATCTGAGATAAAAATCAAGGCATTTTCTTAATTCATTCTCTACAGTTCTATCTCTTAAATCAGAAATTGAAAAATAATCACAGAACATTCCTGCTTTATCAAAGAAAGATTTTTTTGATTGAGATTTTATATACTTTTTTAATAAACTTCTACCAATATCTGAAGGAGCAAAGTAGTCAGTATTATCGAAAATATTAAAAAAAGAATGAAAATTATTCACACAATAATGCCTGAATGACGGTATATCGACAAGATTAAAGTATTTTTTGATTAATTCGGGATCTCTATAATTTGATGCTCTGTCAATTTTTCTTTTCAACAATTCGGCTGGTTCTGCCAATAATAATAAATTATAATCGATAAAGCCTTTCAATGATTTATCGTGTGAATAATGTCCTTCAAGAATAATGACCATATTCTCTTTCATCTCGAACTCTACTGCTCCACTACAAAAACCGCCATCTTCACGATTGTATAAATCATATAATTTGAAACTTTTACCAATTTCAAAATTAGAAGTGATGTTTTTAAGAAAACTCAAAGCTTTTGATAAATCCATATGTAAATGAGCTTCATATTCAAATTCAGCCTTTTCAATCATTAATTTATCAATTTCTTTTTCTCTCAAACTTCTCGGAAGCAATGTCCAATCCAATCGATAAATAAAATACGGAATGTTGTGTTTTTGTAATTCAGAAGCTAAACTATCAGCTAGAAAAGTTTTGCCAACCGCCGTGGGACCATCAATACCAATTATGTAAAAAGGCCTGGCAAATGTTATTTTAGATAATATTCTTTTTACTAGCATTACTACTTAACAAATAAAGCACTAATGTAATAAAATTATATAATACAATTCAAATTAATAAGAGAATCCACAGAAACATCTTTTATATAGCCAAACTTGCAATACCGTAGTATAAAAGAATGTTTAATCCATGACTTTTTTCTTTTTTAACAAATAGTAAATATTTTCTGCAATTAGTTTATAACCTTTGTCATTACAATGCTCAGAGCCTTTTTCGTAAGGTTCAAAATATTCTTTTTGCAAACTGCCTTTACTCTTAAAAATCGAATCATTATCAATAAATAATAAATTATATTTTAAAGATGTTTTCTTCCATATTTTACCAACACTATCAGCCCAAAACGAAATTTCTTCTGAATTTGGAGGAGGAACAATTGGATAATTCATACATATTACCTTATAGTTTTGCTTAATACAAATCTCAACAGCTTTTTCAATATCGCTTTCAATCCAGCAAAATATTTCAGACTGCTTAATATCTGCTGTCCTTTTTAGGTGATGAGGTAAAAAATAATATTGTTTAACACCATTTTGACTTTCTATTAAAAGTTCAAATAACTTATTAATCCCTAAACCAAATTCATTTTCTAATTTAGAATTATCAATATTTACTGACATTTCCTTTATCGAATTAATCATAAAGCTATTAACATATTCATTACTAATTACTTCCTCTTCATCAGTTATTTTAATTATTGCATCTGCTACAACATAAAGCATTTTGCTAAATTCACTTTCAGGTGGTGAAATACTTGAAAATAATTTCTTAGCTTCCGGAATATTATTCCTTGACAGAGATAACCAAACAATTGCAATATATATATCCGTTTGATTATTGATGTTTTGAAGGCTGCGATAGAAATTTTCAATACTATCAATATCATTATTAAATAATTCATTAATTAATGGCGCAATTTTATAATCGAAACCTTTTACTTCAATCAAACTATTTACATATGATGAAAGTATGTCTTTGCTAATTTCGATTCCCGACTTTTCTTTCAAATAAATAGCTTTTAAATATTTAAAGACATCCACATCAGGGTATTTACTTATAAAAGAATCCAGCTTAATAATTGTTTGAGGAACTATTGTTGTTTCTATATTTCCTGACATGTCACTATAAAAAGATTCACTATCAAATTCTTCAACACATTTATACAAAGCATTATAACTATCTATATCATTTTGATTTAATGACAATGCGAATGATAAAAAAATAAAAGCGTTTTCCCAATCACGCAAAGCGAGACAGTATCTACCTACATAATAATATCGTTTATATGCATCATCACCAAACTTTGAATATTTTAGAGATTCTGATAAAAAATTAAATGCAAAATCTTCTACTTTTTGTCTCGTATCACTACTTTCACCTTTATACTTAATATTGTAGCGAATTCTTTTGAACAATTTTACAATTCTGATTCTTTCAAAATATGTATTTGCATTATCAAAACCATAATAATTCCAAGAATTTGCCATTCCGAAAAGCATAATAACAATATCAGGATTACAAGAATTTAAATCCTCTTGCAGTTTTTCGATAGTCTGTGCAGTATTTTGAGCACATCGTCCCCTATTTATTACTATAACTTCTTTATTTGTATTTTCCTGTAAAACTCTTTGCAACTGAGCAGGATAATCATTTCCCTTTGTTGATCCAATACCATAAGTAAAGGAGTCTCCGATACAGAGAACAACTAGTTTATTATCATCATTATTTACATTAAACTTTGGTTGTTTTTCAGAATAAATTAGTCCGGCAATTCGTAAACCAATTTCCAGAACCAATAAAATTACTATTAACCAAAAAACCAATCCTAAAGCAAATACGCTAATATTTGTAAGAATTGATTTATAAATACTTACACCTTCTTTTTTTTGTTTTTTCTTTAAATTTCTAAAAACAATGAAAACAATTAAAATAAATATGATAGCGGCAAGGAAAAACAAAACATCTTTAAAAACAGGATTACTTAACTCAAATGTTATAATATAAATTAAACGTTTAAAAATATTGTCCCCATTATTAATATGTTCGCGAATAACAATTGTTTTTAAGTCATTATTATTTATTAAATCAAAATTTATGCAATTAAAACTCTTTCCTTTTTCATAAAAATCAAATTTTATACTTTTTACTTCTGAGGCTTCAATATCTCTTATCTCAATATTCCGATAGTATCCTTCAAGATAAACTTCACCTTGAACAGATTCAACTTTGTTTTCCGAGCCAAAAACACCTTTAGCTACCAAAACATAGTTTTGTATTTCATCAGTTTCAGGAATGATTTTGATTTTTCCGTAAATATTAACCTGCGAAGCGAAAATAAATGAAGCTATTACCCCAAAAACAATAAACGCTCCTGCGATAATAAATATATATTTTCTAAACTTTTTATTCATATTGCCCTACAAGTCTTATTATCCCATGATATTTTTTTATTGAATCTGTATATTGAACACTAATAGTCTCGAATGTGTATAAATTATCAAAATAATATACTAATGCTTTAGAAGGTTGGAAACTTCCATTTATCAAATCAGCTTTTATTTTTTTCCCATCTTTAGTCATTCCCATTACATTTGGGTAATCATCCTTCTGCGAATTTTCCAAAACTATCTGCATAATTCTCCAATTATTTGCTGTTGGATGAAGTTTGTTGATGTTCAATTCATATCCATTAAAATCATTTACATCAATAATTTTATCTATGCCATATTTAATGCAGTGTTTTTCTTCAGGAAAACCATTATATGGAATATAATACAATTTTGGATTTTCAAATATCAGTTTGTTATACAATCTCCAATAACTTATTTTTTCGTGTTGACCTTTCAAGCCATTTAAATTAATTTTTACCGTAAGTAAAGGACCTATAAAAATAAGTGATAAGAATAATATTTTAATAAAATGCTTAACTTTTACAGATTGAATATAATTATCTGATAAATTAAATACAAAAACCAAAACAATCATGCTGTTTGCAAAGCCCGCTACCATTAAATATCGATGTGGGATTAAATTTAAATTTGCTTTTATTAATTCAATAAAAGATAATTCCAACAAATTAGTTTTAAAGCCATAAATATGACTTATATCAACAGACTTAACAAAAAGAAAAATTGATAAATATGAAATCAATAAAGAACTTAAACAAAATACCGAAATTGTTATGTGCTTTCTCTTTAGTAAATTTAATAAAGAAAAAACTGAAATTAAAACAATCACAATTGCAGCTACTGAATTTACTATAAGATTAGCTGTATCATTATTTAAGTAAGTTAATCCTGATAATTGAGCAAATTTCCGCACAAATAAAAAGATTGAGATAGGAAAAATCTTTATTAAATCTATATTATCATACGAAAAAGCACTTTCATATTTAGTTCCCAATCCACTAAAATTATTACGATTCAATTCCTGCGAATATGTGACAGTCAAATAAAATTGTAATAAAATTAAAATAAGAATTCCCAAAAATACAAATCCGGTTTTTTTGTCTCTATTATAAATTAACTGATAAATAATTATTATTAAAATAAAAGGAATAAAAATTACAAATATTGGTTTTGATAAAGTAAACAGGACAAATAATAATAAAACAAGAAGTAATTTGGTTCTATTCACCTCCTGTTTCTTTAAGAATTGGAACAGCAATAAAAACATGATGGTTGCAATTGCAAAAGGAATTTCGAATAGAAAATTTGCAGAACTGAAAATGAATGGACTTACTGCAAATAAAATACTTAATACAAATCTGTATCTATCATCACTAATATATATCTTGAATGACTTTAAATTAAAAGATGCAAAAATAGCGGAAAATAATATAGCAACACTTATTTGTAATGCCTCCGGGAAATATTGCCGAAACCCCAATACCTTTAAAATTATTATAGAAACAAGGTTTTGAAATACATTTAAATATCCTGAATCAGGCGTAAATAAACAATCTAATACATTATTATTATAGGCTTTGACAAAAAATTTGGAAATATCATCTCTAAATCCTTCACCATATAAATATATTGATGACTTGAAAACAAATAATGATAAAATAAAAATAATTAGAAAACTCCACCAGAAAAAAGTATTCAATTTCAATTTTTTTGAAAAATAAGCAAGCAAAACAAAAGGGAAGAGCAATAATGCAAACACCACAACAAACGTAATAACTGAAATATTTAAATACTCTGACACATCTTTTGAAAACAAATAAAATACTAATGGAATTAATAAGGAAACAAAACCAATAACAACAATACTAATTTTTCCGTTCAAAATAATATTCCAAATATTACATATAGCTGATTTAATTCTAACTATGATGTTTTTATAATTTCTTTTAATGTACTTGAAAAACGAAATAAATAAAAATAAAATAAATCCTGATAAAACTACATATAAAATAGGTTTTATTAACTTTCTTATTTGAAACCCAAGCAATTTAAAAGTTTGGTTTGATTTGGAATACGATATTTTTTTAAAAAATCCTACTTTAGGATAAATTTCTTTTTTAATCTTGTATTTATTATTTTCCACTTGTACAATTGATGAAAAGCAAATTTTCTCATTATGTCCACCAATAATTAAAACAGCACTGAATTTTTCAGGTTGATCTGTAATAATGAAAATATCTTTTACATACCTATTTCTAATTTTGTAAGATTTTTCTGCATTATTTTTAACAAAATCTATTCTTCCACCCGAAGGGCTAGCCGAATAAATCTCATAAGTCTTGCTATTAACATTATAAATACAAATTTCTTCACAAATTCTCACATTTGAAAAGTACAAAATAAACGAAACAATCCCTGCTACCATTAACACACAAAATGACAATAATAATATTTTCAATTTCGTAACTTTCATTTTTTTCTAATTACTACATATAACCCAAGAGCAAACATTTTTTTCCATACAGTAATTAAAAACCTATCACAAACATTTAATAATTTTAATAAAAAGAATGGTAATGGTACATAAAGAGATTTTACATATTGTCCTCCGGAATTCACAAAAACCATACATTCTTCATATGATTTATAAGTAACTTGAAAATTTGGAAACTGGTTTTCAAATAATGTAGAATCTTCGAACAACAATCGTCCTACTGCATTATTGCCATCAATGTCAGTTTTTGCAATTCTATTAAACGAATAGTCTTTCAATAATGGATTAAGAGTATAATTTATTTGCTCGTGTTTTTTTATTGCCAAAAATACTTTTAATAATATAGATGAATAAGGCTCAATAACAATAATCCTCCCACCCGGTTTTAAAATTCGTAATGCTTCTTCAAAAAATAATTTTGGCTTATCTAAATGATGAATCACATTACTCATAATAATATAATCAAAACTGCAGTCATCAAATACTGAGTCCTCAGCATTGACATTTTTAATATCTAACCATTCTGATTCACAATAATCTGTAACAATAATATTGTAATCTTTGAGAAAAAAACTGCTTAAACCTGCTCCCGCTCCGAACTCTATGCCTTTTTCGTTTGCATCTATATTTTTTATAATAAATGAATATCTTTTCCTGATTAGATAATCAATATTACTATAAGCACCTTTTTCGAATAATGTGCGGCAATATCTAAAGCTTTTATCGTTCAAATTCTATAATTTTATCCCAACCACTCTATATTTTTCAGGTTGATTAATAATTCCTGTTTCATTTACAAATTTAATATTTTTAGCTTCGACAGGTTTCTTAATGTTAAAAACAATAAATTTATAGTATTCTCTAACGGGATAATCCGGTTTTATATATAAACTATCTCCATATATTGTAATCAAATTCAAATTAATATCGGGATGATGTTCACTAATTTCAGGGTTATTAATAACTATTACCGTGCTTACTTTTTGATTAGGTTTATAAATATAATCCGATACGCACGAATCTGTATCATAAATCATTTGTAAATCATCCGTTTGAATGTGTTGTTTTCTGTTAGGATAAAACACTATGGGAATATAAAAAGAAGAGTTCGCTATATTTCGTGACAATAAATACCATTCTTCGCTCCATTTTTCTGAATTTGCTTTTTTCCAAAATCTTAAATTAAACTTTGGGGTAACATGAAAAACAGAACTGTAAGTGATAATAAACAACAGAACTAGTAATTCCAACTTAAATGTCCTATTACTTAATTTAAACACTTTAAATTTTGATTTTACGTAATGCAGTATTAAAGGCAATACAGAAAAAGCTAAAACAGTATGAATCGCAATCGAATATCTTGAAAACATTATATTTCCATAAGTAATATACTCCCATAAAAAATTATAAGTAAAAACATATTTGTTTCCTGCAGGTAGTGTTCTAATCATTAGTATTGTTGACACAAAAGCTATAATATTTGCAGCAAAAAACCACATAGCCAATTTATTATTTATCCCCTTTTTATAGATTAAATATGCATACCAAAGTAAAAAACCAAACAGCAACACTCCAAAGACAAAAACTATATAGCCTAAAACACCTCCTAAAACATTAATAAATGGAAAAATCAAATACAAATATGACTTAACAAAATAAACAATCGAAAATCCTAATAACAAAATTGGGGATTTTTCATCCAAAGAAAAAGAAGCCACAGCCTCGGGATTTGACTGCATTTGTTTAAAAGAAAAGTAAATAAATATAATATGTATTAAACCAAACAATAAAACTGTTGCTAAATAAAATAAAGTAGGTGTTTTATACTTTTTCTTATTTATCAAATATATAACATAAACAAATATTACAGGTATAACTACCATCAAATGGACTTTAGAAAACACAAATAATCCGCTTACCAGCACTAGTAAAAGTAAATTTGCTTTTGTGGTAATTGTAAAATCTCTGAAAATGCAAATCAAAATAAAAATAACTCCATAATATGCAACATCTGTAACAGATAATGCATAATGCCTTGAAAGGGATAGAGTAAAAACCGAAAAAACAGCCATAAAAATAAAAAATCCGGATCTTAAATAATCATTCTCAATTAAAAACTGAAACCTCCTTTTAGTTAACAATGAAAAAATCCATGCATAAATAAACAGGGATATTATTGAAGTAATCGCAATTGAATCAGCCCCGTATTTATCGGTTAAAGATGCTAAAGAATATGAAATTCGCGGTATTAAAGCCAAATATCCGGTGTCGGGAATGAACAAATTACTAAAAAAACCATTACTTGAAGCTTTTACGATATAATCGTGAAAAAAACCATGAAAACCATAATTCCCTACAAAATCTTGAGGACACACGAAAAAGTACAATAAAATTACAATAATCCAGAAACTAAAAAATGAAAATAGTTTTTCAGTTTTAAAATATTTATTGAAAAATATTCCTATAACGGGAATCAATAATAAAACAAAAACAATTGTATTGATTGACCAAAAATTTGCAAAATATAACTCTTCAAATTTTATCCCAAATAACAATCTAATACCTGATAAAAGAAAGATTACAATTATAAAACTCAAAATTATTCTTTTCCACTCTTTCTTAACAATAAATACAATAACTTTAATTTTAATCCATAAATTATTAAAAAACTCAAATATTGAGCTATAAACTTTTTCAGTATAAATTAAAGAATAAATATAAATCAGAAAAAACAATGATAATAGTGCTAATTTGGACCAATTGTATTTTAGGAATAAATTAGCTTTTCCAATAAATGATAAATCTTCCGAATAAATTTTTAGCTTTTTTGAACTGATACGATTAAACTTACAATTATTCAGAGTTGAACCATTAGATTTCACTACAATATCCTTAACTGCGATATCGGATGAACTCTCAATGACTATCGAATTTAAATAACCATTAAATACATGTAAGCTGTCCTTATAAGTAAATGGAATTATTTTGTTTAATGGTGACAACCCAAATAATGCATTATTATTACGACCTGCACAAATCTCAACTTTTCCTCCAAAATTTATTCTATTAATATACAATCCAGTTAAAACTAATAATAGAATTAT
>Ga0116142_10000980_pt1 | contig 36214 bp, 51 predicted proteins | sample AD_UKC033_MetaG_FD_89785 | JGI IMG/M metagenome (GOLD analysis project Ga0116142, IMG submission 89785) | Active sludge microbial communities of municipal wastewater-treating anaerobic digesters from USA - AD_UKC033_MetaG | ecosystem: Engineered > Bioreactor > Anaerobic > Digestate | place: USA... | reverse complement strand
TATTAAATAATATCCAATTTATAAAAGCTCAAATTGAGGCTTTAGAAAAAGCCATAGGTTAAGTTTTATGGACAATAAAAGCTTAAAGGACTTCGCCTTAATGTGCGAATGTTCTAAGAAAGTTGCTCAATTTGGCATTTTAGCTGATTTTTTAAAAAAAGCAGTAATGGATTATTATTCTTATAAAAGTAGCGGAGCAGAAATGCCCGACGAGGATAAGGAAGTATTTATAAAAAAATATTACGAATTACAGGAATTTTTAAAAGATTGTGAACTTCATTAAACCTATCAGGCTATTATTTAATAATTTAAGTGATTCTAAAACTGCTCTTTTTAGTTCCGAAGGTAACGTTGTTATCAAGTCAATTAGATGCTGCAATAGGTCTGGTAGGAATATTAGGCTTAATTTGCAGGTAATAGCGTTACTAGAAAACCCAGTGCAGGAAGCTTTTATTGCTGAAAACCTTTTAATACTTCCAAATCAGACTACGGATTTGCTAGCTATTATTTATGGCGACGCTTCTGAGGTTGTAGAACACAGATTATTAGACGGTGATAGTTTAGTCTGTTACTCGGACGGATACGACAATAACTTTTCTTGTATCGTCAGTGGATATGAAGAGGTAGAAGATATAGAAAATATTATTTAAAAACATGATAAATCTAACCCTTGCTAAAGCAAAAGTATTACAAGAATTAAAAGATTATTTTTACTATTCTGCTAATTCAGAGATACGTAAAAAATGGCGTTTGCAATATGACGAAAACCTGAAATTCTATTATGGTGATCAATGGAATGAGGAATTGAAGCGGGAATTTGCAGACGTTGGAGCTATGCCTTTTGTTGTTAATAGGGTAGAGCCGATAGTTACTACTTATGTTTCTCTACAAATAGCAGCAAGAAAAAGAATAGCTTATAAAGCCACTACATCTTTATCAAAACATGATTTGCTAGCTGAATATTTAAATAACATGCTTTATGTTATTCAGGCGCAAAATGATTTTCAAAATAAATCCACTCAGAAATATACTGATGCTTTAATAGGAGGGCTTGGATGGTCTCATTTTGGCTATGAACCTGATAGCACATGTACTTTTTTCTATGATTATGTAGACCCACGAGAAATTTATTTTGACCCAGATGACCAATCTGCTCGTATGGAAGACTCCCAATTTGTTTGCCGCAGTTATTTTGTTAACGGAACAAAATTAAAAAAACGCTATCCTAAATATGCCGAATATTTTGATAATTTGATTGGCAAGCCAGTTGGTACTAATTCCACAGGAGAATTTGCAAGTGGTGGAGCGGGAGCAATTAGAGATGATTATATTCCTTATTCTGATTTAAATCATGGCGATGGATTAGAAGAGTTATGGGTACTTGGTAGGTCAGCACGTATTGTTGAAGTATACTATAAAAAGAACGTTAAATATTATGAGGCAATAGTTGCTTTTCCTCCAGAAACTCCTGACGGAGTTGTAACCGAGCAATACTTTTCTACCTTTGATAAAGAAATAGCAGAAAGTAGGAAAGTAAAAGGTTCTAATGTAAAAGAACTAGAGGGAACGCAAATTTGGAAAGGTGTATTTTGTGCTGATGTGTTATTGGAACATGGAGCTATTGACGGACAGATACCTAATCAAAAGCATTTCCCGTTAGTGCCTTTATGTTTGAAAAGAAACTATTTGAGTATTCCTTACGGTGTAGTTGATGGGCTTATTCCTCTTTCTACATGTCTAAATTATGTGTGGACTAAAACCATTCATGGTCTTAATTCAAAATACCTGATTATTGATGAAGATAATGTGAATCTTGAGAAGATGCGACCAATACTCCGAGATGAGCTTAATAGACGTGATGGGATGATTTTTACTAAAAACCCTCATCAAGTACAGTTAATCAATTCTGAAACATTATTGCCGTTTTTAGAGCGAACACTAACTAGAATTGATTTAGAGTTTGAACAAAGAACCCAGTTGTTTGATGAACTAAAAGGAGAACAGACTAACGCAGTAAGCGGTGTTGCTATTCAAGCAAGAGCCGTTAATGCTGCAAGAACTCAAAACCCTTTGCATGCAACTTATGAACACATGTTATTTTCTGAGGGGCAATTAATCCTTGATACGATTAGAGGTATTAAAAACCTCCAATATGCGTTTAATTACTACAAAAATAACAAATTTAATACTGGATATTTAAGTGATGAAATATCCACTATTAACTTTGAAATCTTTACTGACTTTGCGCCTAATTTTGCAAGTAGCCACGAAGAAGAAGCTGCTAAATTTGAGGCTCTACTTAATAGTCCTAATCCAGCATTTATTCTATCAGAACCTCTATTCTTGAAGAAATTAGGTTTTACTGAATCAGATAGCTACGCTTTAAATGAAGCATTTATAAAAATGATGCAGGGGCAAGGAAATCAAACAGAAGGGGAAATTAAGGAAGAAATCCCTAATAATCAACAAAATGTGAGATAGATATATGAGTGAAAACTTAAATAAAAATAATGTAGACGATGCTTTTGCTAAAATCTTTTTAGGAGAGGTTAATATTGCAGAGAACAAACATAGTGAAATTAAATCACAACCAATAGAAATAGAAGAACCAAAAAAGATAGAGGTCAAAGATGAGCAAGAACAAGAAGACATCCAAGAAGAGCCAAAAACAACCGAAAAATCAGAAGAACAGCAAAAAGAACTGTTAAAAGCCGATTTAAAGGTTGAATATGAATCATTAAAAAAGCAATTAAATGATGCGAAATCTTGGGGACATAAGAAAAATGCTGCTTATATTAATGCTAAAAAGAAAATAACTGATTTCTTGTCTAAATTACAGGAAGATTCGCTTATAAATGAAGATGAAGCAAGTATTGCTCTTAAAGCCTTTGATGAACAGATAAGCGAAGAAGAGCCACAAAGTAATGACAAAGGTAATTCTTATGCTCAGCTAAAGGCCAATCTTGATAAGGAATTTAATATATTTAAAAAATATAATAAAACTTCGGAGTTAGACGAAAAATACCAAGCTTTTTTTGGATTTTTTCCCTTACTACCTGCTGATGAACAAGAAAAAATAGTCAATTATATTACTAGTGAAAGTCCAGAAGTGGTAATTGATCATATAATTACTACTGGTTCAGAGATTTACGAAACAGTTTATAAAGGTGCTACAAAAAGCGGTGGTATTATTCCATTTATAAAATCCTTACATGCTAAAATAGAAAAGCTAGAAAAGCGTAATAAGGAACTAGAGAGCGAAGTTGACACCACCGAGGGAATAGTGCATAATAGGTCAATAAATTCTAAAGTTTCTAACCTTGCGAGTACGAAACAAACTAAAAGCTTTGCTGATATTTGGCAAAATTAGAAACAATGGCATTTCTTCAAAGGAAGAGAGGCATTTTATTAATTAATAATGGAGGCGGCCTTAGCCTTACCTGCTAATCATTAATAGTAATTTCTCCCTCATAACTTCGCTTTAAAAGATTTCTCCCGTTCTTGGAATTTAATTAATAAAATTTTAGGTTTTTACTTAAAGTTAATATTTTTTAACATTCAAAAAAAGAAAGGTAATTTAAAATGGCGACATTCGATCGTAGTAATATTTTTCAAAACGAACTGTTCATGAAAAATGTTACAATCCCGTATTTACAGGAGTATAGAAACGTTACTAATTTTGCCCGTTTCATGGGTGGTAGTGATGCTGTTATTTATAACAAAATGGAAAACAAAGGCGATGGAGATCGTATTGTATTCCCGCTAAGACAAACTTTTGATCCTGCTGTTGCAATTGGTAATGAGCAATTAGAGGGTAACGAACAAGAGTTAACTTATGTTAGCGATATGGTAGATGTTGGCAGAATAAGATTTGCAACATTGCTAACTGATGTTCAACTTATGAGCTTACAAACTAAGTTTCAATTAGAATCTGACGTTAGAGCTGATTTACTTTCTCAAGCGGATTCACTAAATACAAAAAGAATTTTACAAGCTTTTGCACTTGCTTTTGATGGTGGTGCTGCTGGAATAAACCCTAGTTTAAATCAACAATTTAGTTACTCTGATTTAAGAGCTAGAATACTTGCATCTCGTCTTGATCAAGCTGCTGGTGGTATTTCAAGAGCTAGAATATTGATTGGTGATCCAAACCTTGTTGGCGGTAACGCTAGAACTACTTATGCTGACCTTACAACAGCTTTAGCAGTTGGTCAGTTTCCAGTCGCTACTAACACAATGAACGTATCACATATACGTCAGTTGTTTAACCAAGCTGCAACTGGTCAAAGTTTACCAATAACCAATGCTGCTTATACAGTTAAAGAATCTTCTGTTAGACCTTATAAATACAAAACACATCAAGGTTTTGAAGATAAGCGTTATGTACTCTTTATAGCCCCTGAGACTTACAATAAGCTAGCAGCTGATCCAGTATGGCAAGCTCAAGTAAACAGAGGTGTAATTGAGAATCAAGATCAACCATCAATTCTTTATGGTTCTATGTACAAAGGAACTATTGAGGGTGTAATGGTGATTGTTATACCAGAACTTAGCAATTTCCTTATTACCAACGCTGCTGGTAACATTTATGCTTACTCTCTTTTCTGCGGTGCTGCTGCTGTTGGTTTTGGTATGGGTCAAACTCCAACCTTTACTTTCAGAAGTTCTACAGATTACGAATTGTATAAAGGTCTTGCTCACAATGAAATAAGCGGACTTAAATTGCTTAAATATCCATCCAAGGCTAGAGGTGTTAAAGGAAACAATAACAATCTAGTTGAATATGGAATGGTACACTCATTTACAACTATAGCTTAAAGAGGTTAATTATGTTTATATTAAATAGATACAACGTTACTACCCCTGCCGCTGCTGCTGCCGTTGGAGCAGTAAACAACGTAAACCCAAACGTAATAACTGGGGCTACAGGTAATAGTGCTGGTGCAGATTCAGTAACTCCGATTGCTGCTAATGCTTCTTATGCTGATCAAGTGATTAGTAAATTAGTTGCAATTAGTATTCCTGGAGGTGGTGGATTATCTGCTGGTGTTAACAATTACCTTACTGTTGATTTAGTAAAACTTGGTGTTTCAGGAGTTCGCCCAGTACTTGCAGCTCTCTTGCTAGGTGTTTATGATCCTAATTCTGATGAAAGAGTAGGAGCTGGTGCAACACCATCATTTATAGGTATTTGGGACAAAACTGTTGCTAATGTCAACTCTTTATCAGTTGTTAACTCTAAACTGATTTTAAGGATTCCTACTGCTCAAATAGCTTTATTTGAAGGCAAAACTGCAATGGTGCAATTATTTTATAGTACTGCTGCTGGTGAATAACCAAGCATAAATAAAGGAGGTTTTTACCTCCTTTATATCCTTTTAGAGGTATTATGAACGTAACGGAATTAATAGAACTGACAAACCGCTTAAGTACTGATAAGAGCGAGCTAACGCCTAAAGAGCGTGCTGCTTATTTGCAATACCTTAATATGGCAAATGATGAGCTTTACGAAATAGCTTCTTCTGGTCTAAACTCGATAGTTCAAGATAAAGTGTTATATTTTCAATTTATGGGATCGTTCAAAGATTCTGGCGCATTTACATTACCAGATAATTTATTTAAAATAGACAGTGTTTTTGTTGGTCAATCTTCTTTAAGAAAAGGAAATTATATCAATGCAAGTACTGGTATTGTTCCTGATGAATACATTACTTATAGGAATTATATACTTTGTAATGTAGGTAACTCTTCCTTGAAATATCCAACTGCTATTGATCCAACAGATAACGTTAATAAAAAATATTTATATATAACTTATTTTCCTAATCCAAAAAGATTGGTAGAAAACATTAACGATGCTAATCTTGAGACTGATACACCAGTTTATCCTTTACCATATCATATATTTTTAGTACATGGAGCGTTATATTACTTCTATTTTAGTAATAAGGTCTTTATGGATAAAATGGCCTATATCAGGAATGTATGGGAAAATGACAAGAAAATTTTAGCTAATTTTAAAAACTATGGTTTATAATGTTTAATCATCATCCACAAACATTACCGATTCCATTTCCATTTAAGGGTATTAACACTAATACTAAAGATGATATATCCTATGGTCGATTTATTCAGAATATACTAGTTAGCGATAATAAAACAGGAGCGTTGCGGTATGGTACAGAATTAATTGCTAGTTTTCCTTTTTCTGATACTTTTTTTACTCGGGAAGTTTTAGCAATTATGCCATTCTTAAAAGATGATGGAACATCTGAAAAATTAGTATATGTGAGTTATCTTGGACAGTCAGCTATTACTCATGAAAATATTACAATTGCTGAACATCCAACTTTAGCTGGATGGTGTAGAGCGACACTTGTTCTTGCCAATTTTCAACCAGATTATAGAACATTTTTAAGAAATTCAATTAATGATGGGATACGTGTTTATTTTAAACAGGTTCTTGGAGTTGAAACAGAAATTAGCGTTGTAACATCTACAGATCAATTAATAGTCTTTGATTTTCCTGTTGATAGAGCTAGCATTACTAATCCATTTAATTTTTTTATTGAAAAAGCTTTAATCGCCAGAGTTACTGCTAACGAAGCTTACGAAATAATAACTGATCAGGTAGACCCGCTTGTTATTGTCTCTTATGTCAACTTTCAAGGCAAACTATTAATTGCTAATGGAGTTGATCCAGTCAAAGTATATGATGGTAATCAATTAGTAGGTTTAAAAGCTCCTGTTCCTATTCCTAATGTTACTCCTATTACTGTAAATGGTTCTAACTTAACTTTTTCTATTCTACAAAATTACCTTGCTACGTTGCAAGCTGATATAAAAGTAGGTGATGGGCTTACTTTAGTCAGTGATAATGAAAATAGAGCAGTTAGCATTACTAACGTAGTTTATAATGCACCTGCTAATAATCAGGTTGCAATTACAATAACAGTTAATATTGCACCTCAAGCTAATGTAAAAAAAATATTATATCAAAAACTCTGTCCATCCTTTAGCTATTTAGCTGTTGTTCACAAAAGACTATGGGCAGTAGCAGAGGGTAGAACATATAAAAATAAATTTAGATCACCGCTTTTAGCTATGAGAGCTTATTATGCTGCTAAAGTAGAAAGCGTCTACGATTGGTTTAATCCCCAGACTAATCAAATTGACTTCATTAATCTAGCTAATAATTCCAGTGTTCCAGATAATCTGGAGGCAATAACAATGTTTGAAGGGAGAACCTTGTTTTTAGGAAGAGAAACAACGCAGGTCTTTATTGGAGAAGATCCGACAACTAACGATGATGGACAGAATATTACGTTGCCAGATTTTAAATGGGAACAGACTTTGCCAGTGGGGGTAATTCAGCAAACTCTATTTGTAGAAGTACCGAATAACCTTATATTTTTATCCAAGTATGGGATTGTTTCTTTGACTTCAGTAAGTGAATACTTGCAAAGGAAACTGCAAGTATCCTATCAGTTTTCAACTCCGATTGATCATTATGTCAATAGTCAGCTTAGTTTTATAGAGACTGATAGAGACTTTAGAAGTATGCGAGCTTTCTTATATCCTTATGGGAGATTTTTAGGTTTTAGGATTAAATATAGCTGTTTTATTTATCAGTTAAATGCTGAGGGAGCATGGGTTGTATTTAGTGAAAACTTTGCTGAAAGTTCAAGTATATTATATGATTCAACTACTCAAGACCTATACCTTGGGATGCCGCAAGGAGAATTATTGGTTTACTCTGATAAAGTAGGTAGGCAATCATATCGTGAATATGGTAAAGGTTATATGTCATGGTTTATTGCCTATAACTGGACATTTTTTGAAAATACATGGTCAAATACTGATATTTACATTGATAGTAAAACTTTAGAACCGATTACTGTAATGGTCAGAGTATATCTTGATCAGGACGAGACCCAAAGTATTAATGATCAATTAACTATAGAAAAACAAGGGGTATTATATGATGTTTCTCCTTTTGGTTTAAAACCATATCCTTTAAATGAAACATCTTTTACTCATGAAATAATAAAATTTACCGCTGATTCTTTAATGATTGAATTAAGCGGAATAGGAAATGATTTATTTGTGTTTAATAGATTATTTTTAGCAGGAGGAGCTAATTAATGCCTTTGAATCCATTAATTTTTGATAATAATTATTTTGCTAAGGTTCAAGCTAGGAATGACTTTATCAAAGCTGGTGATTTTGACAAACAGTTTACTACTATAGGCAGTTACATTAACCAGTTTATAGTTCCGACATTAAATCAGTTAATCTCTAGTCAAGTACCTGGTTCTAATAACCCTATAGACGCAAATAAAAATCTTATTAACGTTGGTGACGGCACTACTAAATGGGATTTTCCAAAAGCTGAATATATACCAGATTACTCATTATCTCTTAGCAAACTTGTACAAGCAAATGCAGGTTCAATACTTGCTACGGATAATAATCAAATATTTAGAGTAGTTAGCCCTAACGGGAGTGGTCTTGCTTTAACAGCGAGAGTGCAAAATACCCCTATTTGGAAAAAAATAGTAGGTAATGAATCAATTAGTAATAGAGTAATAACTAGTGATAAAATTGCTTTGCAAGGGCTTAGGTCTGAAAATTTTGGCATAAGTTTTGAAAGAACTTATATTAGAACAGTTATTAGAAATCAATTAATAGCAGCAAATACAATACCTAGTAGTAAAATAGCCAATGGAGCAATAACTGCTAATGTATTAAGTCAGTCAATGGTTAATTATTTAATTGGAATAAATAATACACAAATTGCTCTAGGAGGTAATACTGCTCCTGATAATTTTATTACAAGCCATAAATACATAAATTATTATCCAGGTGCTGCTTCTCCTGTTGATCATACAAAAATAATACCTGGTTTTCAAATATGGCAGACTTTATATTGTGGAACTGAGGGTTATAAAGCATTTACAGTTCAAAATATTGCTAATGGAGCAATTACTAGCCGAAATATTGCAGATGGTAGTTTAAATGGAGAACGTTTATTTTTTTCTCCTGATGGTAAATGGTTTAACAAAAGGACACCTAGACCAATATCACAATTATTAGCTGATGGTTGTATAGGAGTACAAAATATACCTGTTAGCTGGAGACAAAAATTAGGGTTGTAATATGAGTATAGATCAATTTACAAGAGATGCTGCATATTTCCAAGTCATGAGAGATCGCTCTATGATGATAAATGCTGAAGATTTGGATTTGCAATTTAATAATATGGTGGACTATTTGAATACAAAGATAGTTCCTATTATAAACAACTTTGTACAAGGTCAATTTATAGGGGTGAATAACCCTGCTTTAGCTGGAGCATGCTTACTTAACGTTGGTGATGGCACTACTAAATGGGAAAGTATTAATTCTAATATTTTCCCTGATTATTCTATTGCAAGAGCAAAATTTAGCCCCGTTACTCCTTTTAGTATTATAGCGACTACTCAAAATAGAAATTGGGTACCTCTACCATCTAATTTAAATGATAGTATATTATTTTCTAGAAATGCACGATCACCTGTTTGGCGTAAAGTAAATACTGGAGATATTGCTGATAAGACTCTAATAGGTGGTCATATAGCCTTAGGAGCGATAAAGATTGAACATTTAGGAGATGGACTTAGGGAAGCATTATTTGCAGCTCCTAGAATAATATTAAATGAAAATATTGCTGAGGCTCAAATCACAGAGGGGAATTTACAAGATAATAGTTTGTCCGCAGAAAAATTAGATCCTACATTACTTACAGCTAGACAAAATGGTATAACTGCATGGAATTTTGCTTGGCGTGATAACTCTATAGAAAATAGACATATAGCAGACCAAGTATTGATTGGAGGACAAGGTCTTAATAGTGTACCAACTGCGAATGGGCCAAAATACGTTTGTTTGCAAATACGCTATTCTGCCCCTAATACTGATGATAATGCTAATTATACATTTACATCTGATAATATTATTGATGAATCCATAACAGAAACTTTGATTGGTCCTACTCCTGGAGTTGGTTTTTACTCAAGATTGTTAAATGAATATCAGTTTGAAAATGGTGCAATAGAGCCAAGACATATACAAAATCAAAGCGTTTGGCTTGCTGGTATTGGTCAGGCAAATAGAAATAATTTAATACCTGCATCAGCACTTGATCCAGTAATTAGATCAAAACTCGGGGTATAGATGGCTGATATATTAAACAGGGATTTATCCTATTTTCGTACTTTGAGAAATAATAAAAGATTAATAGAGTCTTTTGATATTGATTCTCAATTTGCTACTGTTGCAGATTATTTAAATAATGAAATTATACCGGATGTTAATGCTCTAGTAGCTGGAGCATTGCCTGGAATCAATGGGAGTCCCGATTATTTTCTAACTAATGTTGGTGATGGTTCTGTTACTTGGAATACATTAAATAATGTTATCGTTGATAGTACAATTGCATCTACTAAACTGGAGAAACCACAGAACAATGGAAAAGTTTTAGTCTCCAATAACGCAGGACAATTGGATTTAGCATCTGGTCCCACCTATGCTAACATGGTACTTACCTATAGAAATGGTGATGTCCCAGAGTATAGGTTTATAAATACTGTTAATATTGAAGATAGGGCTATTACTTATGCAGATATTGCAAATGGTTCAATAATTAGAGAGCATCTGAATCAGGAAATATTAGATATAATAGATGCTGCTGTTCCTAATGAAAATATAGCAGAGACGTTAAATATTACAGGTAATAATTTTAATGATTTATCTATTACAACAGATAAATTTGTCCCTAATACTATTACTACATTTAATAAACTTGGCGTAATCCCTAATATTTTGCCAGATTTTCCTGCTAATGAGAGTTTGTATTACTCAAAAATTATTTTAAGAAGACATATAAAAAATGGAACTATAACACCTAATAAAATAAAACCTTATACTATTGGATCATTGCATTTTAACAAGGTTAAATGTATTACAAAAAATAAACTGGCTACTGGGATTATAAATGATACATTTCTGCGGTTAAAACCTGGACAAGAATATGCTATGTATTCCAATGATTCTACTAACAGAACATTACCTTTTACAGCTAGGATGTTATCGCCTAATTTTCGTGTGCAAAGACAGCATTTAGTTGTAGCAAATACAGATCCTTATGCTGTAAAAGAATTGCATCCTATAGGAGCTAAAGATTTTGAGGACAAGGTATACCTAGCTTTGAGAAGATTTGGAATTACGGGGTGAAATGAAAGTAATTAGAACCAATTTAAATTTATGCGAAGAAGCTATATTTAACTTAAGCATTAAAAAGGGTAGGGAATTAATAGGAAACTTAACTGTATATGAACATCCAGAGGACAGAGTAGGGGGGCAAGTGCATATAGAGATAGTCCCTAAATGGCGTAGCCGCTGGGTTAGCAGGAAACTCCGAGATGATTTAATGGATAAGTTAATATCTGTAGCTAAGGGGTTTGGTTTAAAAGTTTTATATAGTACGGCATTTACGGACGTAAGCCCTAGACTTCTTGAGTTTGCAGGGTTTAGCGAGTATAATGTCAGAGAACCTAAAACATATTATTATTTAATGATTGATGGAGTATAAAATATGGGTGGAGTAAGAAAGTGGTTTAGGCCTAAACAACCGCCGCCGCCAATTAGGCAATTATCAGCATCAGAATCAGTAGCAAGTAAATATACACCTATTAATTTTGTAAGTATTATGGATGGCTTAATGGGTGATAAGCTGGATGTTGTTAGAGGGGTAGACGGCAAAATTAGCATGAACTTTACTAATCCAAATGGACGGACTAGCAGAATGTCTCCAGAGCGTAATATTGACGAAAGAGCCGTAGAGGTGATTGCTTTAAGCGAGGCTATGACAAGACTCGGCAATACTATTGAACAATTAGAGGCGACAAGCCCTTATTTAATACCACAAAATCAGGAATTGATTAATAGTTACAGAACTGCTGTTAATAATGCTATGGATCGTGGTTTTGATTTCAAGCAGCAAGCTATAGATACAAAGCTTAGCAAAATGGGACTTACTAACAGTTCAACAGCTCTTGGCGTTCAAGTAGCACTGGCTCGTGAGAGAGCTAACGCCATGGCAGAAGCAGAGTTAAAACAAGCTGAACTTGCCCAAGGATTAAAACAACAGGCAATCGGTAATCTAATGAATAGAGGTAAGTTATTAGAAAGTCAGGCTAATACTGAACTTGCACGATTTGGCACTGAAACTGGAAATCAAATGCAGCTAAGAGGTCAGGACATTCAAAAGGAGATAGCACTATCAACTTTAGATCAGGACAGACAGAAGTTTTTAACCGCAGCAGGTATTGATGCTTTAAATACTGGTAACCAACAATCAATTAATGCTGGAGCTGTTGATGCTAACCGAGTTGCTGGACTTAATAATGCGCAGTATCAAAGATATAGCATGACTAGTAATCCAATGAGAGAAATGTTTGGAACATTTGGAGGTGCTCTTGCAGGAAATCTGGGAACTAGCTTTGCTAATAAATTTTCTAATAAACTTTTTGATAATAAAGGGTAATAATGAAGTCAACAGGATATAAAGAATCTTTAAATCAATATCAGGATTTAGTAAATCAACCAACTTTTGCGGATTACTTGGGTAATGCTTTCTCTAAAGTAGGGAGTCAACCAGCTATGGGAGAAGCGCAAAGAATGTCTAATGCAATGCTTTCTGGTATGGGTGCTGGTATTTCTGGCGCAGCAGCAGAGGAAAGGAGAGAAAAGTTATCACCAATGCTTGAGCAAGCTGGGCGTATTACGGCAAAAGCAGCTGAACTTGAAGCGCAAATGCAAGAAGCAGAACAAAATAGATTAAAAATAACCCAATTTATGAAACAGTCTGCTGTTCCTATTGCTCAGTTATCGCAAGCATCTTTAGCTGGCGATAGACCAGCAAGTAATGAACTAGCTAAGGGAATATACCTAAATTTCAAACAACAAGCCGAAGACCCTAGTATGGGGGATTTTGATCATTACCATAATGGAGTTATTTACTATCACAACCTTGAGACTGGGGCTATAGAGGGTGAAAATGTAATTGGTTTAATGTATCAAGCAGGAATTGACCCTGTTAGTATATGGGGACAGGATGCTCCTATGATAGAAGCGGGATTATCCCCTGGAGCTAAAAAGAATTATGAAGATTCCGAGAAAATGCGTCAGTTAGAGATGGAGGGAAAAAGAGCAGATGTTAATTTAAAACAAGCTCATGCTGGAGTATATCAGCAACAGGCTAATCAGATTCAGAACGAAATGCAAGCTCCTAAACCTAAATATAGTGAGCCAGTAATGAATAAGCTTATCGAAACAAATCAGAACTGGGTTAATAGTCTTGATAAAGAACAACAAACACTTGAGACTCAAAGTAATGCTTATAAACAAATAGCAAATTTAATATCTAGAGAAAAAGAAGCCCTTGGTAGAGCTGGTAGTGGTGTAATAAAAATGGCGCAAAGAGCTGTTAATAAGTCTGGAACGGAAAGCGAGAAAAATCAAGCATTAATAGAATTATATCAACAACCATTAATGGCGGGGATAAAACAGATGTTTGCGGGGACTACTTCTGATCGTGATGTTGCTACTTTTATTGCTGGATTACCATCACTTGATAAAAACCCAGATGCAGCGATTCAGGTAGCTTTAGAGCGAGCGGCTGGGCTTGATAACCAAATACAAAAAAATAATTTAACTCGAGATGTATTAGAAAATGATTTTGGTTATAGTGAACCTTACAATTCTCTAGCAGTACAAAATAGAGTTAAGGAACGATTTAAACCTGCAACAGCTAATACTGGGGTTGTTACTATGGCAGCTCCTGATGGGAGTACAAGACCTGTTCCAGCAGCTCAAGTAGAATATTGGAAAAGCAAAGGGGCTAAGATAATTGATGAGCAAAAATAATTTCTGGGCGGAATTTGATAATTCTTCTGAAAATCAACAAACTACAAATAATTTCTGGGCAGAGTTTGATAATCCACAAGAAACAGCTGGAATAAATGAACCTAGTATTGGTCAAAGAATAGCATCGGGGGCAAAGGCAGTAGCAGCTGGAGTAGGGGGAGCAATACCTGATACATTAAGTCTTGCTTATAATTTACCCGTAATGGCTCAAAATGCACAAGTTGCCGCTGGTAATTATCAGGCAAACCCTTATGCTTTTGATTTTGCACCCGCTGAGGAAATGACTGCTCCTGCTCCTCTTATTCCATCAGCGACAGAAGCTATTGATCAAGGCATTGATATTGCTACAGGCGGGTATACAACAACTCCAGAAGATCAAAAATATATTAATGAGGGACTAAAAACTGGTGCATCATTTCTAACTGGTGGAGGAGTTGCAAAAACTGCTCAAGGAGGAATAGCTAAACTTGGTAACATTATTGGCAATACCAGTCCTCTACAAGCTGCTGGAGCTGCTGCAATGGGCGGGACTACTTCCTATTTAGCTGATCAGGGAGCATCGACTGGCGAAGCTCTAGGCGGTGGGCTTGCTGCTAATCTAGCAGTAACAGGAACGCCTGCTTTAGCAAAAGGAGTTGGTGGGCTTGCTGGCCGTGCAGCTTTAACTGCTGTAGGCCTTGGTAAGAATAAACTGAATCTGGAAGCAGCAAAGGCAGCACAAGGATTGGATATTGCACTGCCAAAGGCAGCGGCAAGTGAGGGAAAAGCGATTGCCTTAGCTGATCAGTTTTTAAGTAAAACTCCTGTTGCAAGTGGTGTTATGAGCAAAAGATATTCAGACATGGCAGATAAAGTCATGAAAGAATTGGACAAAGCTTATGATAGTGCTTTGCCAGCAGCTGAGCGTGTTGGTGTTGAAGAAAAAATAAGACAGTTATATTTAAATGCTAGAGAATCATTACCTAATGAGGCTCAAATAGTACCCAGTAATGTAACTTCTGTTACGGAGCAGATTAAGGCAGAACTTGCAAAATCTGCTTCTTTATCTGCTGGTGAGAAAAAAGTATTAAGTATAATTAATGACTATGAAGATAAGTTTGTGCCTATGGGCATTAAAAGAATTCCAAGCCCAATCGAGGATTTAGTTGCAAGTCAGGATTCTCTTGGCAAGGTTATAGACTGGAAAGATACTAGCGTAAATTGGCAAAAAGAGAAAAAAGCCGCTGGAATGGTTAAAAGGCTTTACAATGCAATTAGTAATGATCTTGAGCAATACGGCAAAACCAATCCTGAATGGTATAATTATCAAAAGGAAGCAGATAAACTATTTACAAAACTTTCACGTAGAAAAGAGTTAGAAGAGATGTTTGGTGCAGTAGAAAATACTGCTACGGGTGAGATGTCCTATAATAGCTTGTCAAAAATACTTAATGATGAACAGAATAGAGCTAGATTACAGAAAATAACTAATCCAGAAACCTTTGATCGTCTAGACAAGCTTAGTAAAGTTGCTCGTGCGATGGCAATTAAAAATAAAAATATCCCGAATCCATCAGGGACTGCCGTAACGCAAAAAACCTTTGATCTCATATCAATTTTAACTGGAGCATCTGCGGTAGTTGCTCCTGAAAAAACAGCATTAGCAGTAATTGGTGGTTCTGGTCTTGCTCATTTATTAACTGATAAAAAAACATTGGATTTAGCTATTAAATTTGCAGAAACTCCTATTAATATTAATGCTGTGGAATTTGGAAAAAGAATGAAACAGATTACGGGTTATACTCCTGTTACTCTGCTTAGAGAAGCACAAAAACTTGAACAGGGCAAAGAAGAAAAGTCAAAACCGCAAGTAATGCCTAAACAACCAGAGAAGAAAGCACCTGCTTTTAATAAAACTATTGAGGATATGTATAATAATAAATCCATCAGGGGATTTATTGAAGCAAATTAAATAAAAATAATAAATAGCATCATAATATAATCTATAACTTTATCTAAGAATGGTGCAAGTTCCTGTCTTTCTAAAGATTGTTGCAATATTGGTCTAGTCCACAGCGTAAGTATCAGGATATAGATAATATGCTGTATTTTTATTTTTTGTTTAAATAACCTTTGTTTGATTACATAAACAATAATAAAACTTAAGATTTTTAAAAAAAGCACGTGCAAAAACTCTTATAAAGTTTTCGCAGGATTGCAACATTATAAAAAAAGCTTAATCTTTAAGCAAACTAAATGAACTATTTATGCCTTATAAGGTTGATAAGAGTTGCCCACATACTTATCTACAAAAGTTGTGGATAATTAATTGTTAGAATTGTTATTAGGTTCTTTTGCCATAAGAAATACTAGCCCACCAATTATTTCGGCTATTAAGGCAAGCTGATTGTTTTCTAGAAACATCAATCTAGTAATTACTAGTAATATAAAAATGTTTTTTAAAAAGGAGTGTTGCGTTGTAAATAATTCTAAAATTTTATGTAACCACTTCATTTGCTAAGCTCCTCCTTATAAACATAATATTTAATTTTAAATACATAGAGCTCGTTTAACCAGTTATTAAAATTATCACAGGATTTACGAGGAATACATATTTGCTTTATTTCTTCTACAGCTTTTGAGTTAATTAATGGCATGTCTGGTAAATTTAATTTGGGTGATTTACTTGTTTTTATCTGACAACCGCTCAAGATTAGTATCAAGATCAGTAGGTTTAACGCTTTCGCTAACATCTAATACCTTTTGTTGAATATTAATTACTTTGTCTTTTTCAAAGTTATTTTCTACAAGTTCTTTATTGTCCAAGGTTAATGTTTTATTTCTTCTTAAAATATAAACAGTAAAAAAAACTCCAATTGTAAGTAAGATTTCTTTAAAATAAGTTATAAAAAACATTTTAATATTGGTTAATAATTTCTTGATTATTATTATTTTCCTGTTTTTGCTCTTTTTTCTTAGCTTGTTCTACAGTAGTTGGGGTCTCTGTTTTATTAAATATTTCAATGGTAGGTGAGAAAAAATCATCACAAGCGATTAATAAACTAGTTACTATAAAAAAAATCCCAACAAATATTTTAAATTTATTCATTTTAAATCTCCGTAATTGTAATAGGATAGATTGCTTCTACCATTTTCTTTTTAACAATATACATATCTGTTTTTACTCCCTTAACATCTTCAATAGTAATTTCCCCATTTGTCCAAAATACAAGGAAATCACAAACATATTTAACACCAGCTTGTAAATGAAATGGGACTTGTCTTAAAAAAAACAGGATTTCACCGCTGTTTTGTAATATTTTAAGCTGTTGATATCTTTTATGTTCTTTTTTAGAGGCAAATTTAATTCCGTCAGCTTCGCAAGGTTTAGCCCTGAATTTATGCCTTAAGATTGCCATAATTCCAACTCTGCTTTTCTTCTTTTGTATAAACCATTAGAGAACTCGCTATCTATATTAACAACACCTCTAACCTTGCTAAAAAATTCATCAGCAGCTCCGCTGTAGTCTCCAGCATTTAATTTTCTAAGACCAGTGCTTATTTTAAAATTATATGCCCCCCAGTTGTATATAAGACTTACTAGAGCATCAAATTGACCTTGACTTATGTTTACCTTTACAGATGAATTTATAGCGTTCTCTGCTTCTTTAACGTCGTCTTTTAATAGTTGCTCTGCTTTTTCTCTAGTCATACGAGGAGCAGCTTTTGTTAAAGCAACTAATTTTTGATCTATAACATGACCATAGCCTATAGTTGGTCTCCCAGCAGGACACATATAAACATAATCTCTAAATCCCTCAAATTGTTTGATTAGATCAAGTCCCTTTTCTGATACTTTCATTTTTCAGGACTTTGTGGGGTTAAATCAATATTTATGCCTGTTTGTTCTTCTATGACTTTCTCTGATATCTCTTCAACAGGATTGTCATGATACCAAAAATAAGCCGATAACAGACCAATAATTATGGCCGCTATGATAATAAAATATCTGTTAAGAATAATGATTTTTAATAATTCTTTCATGAATCACGCTTTTTATAGTTAACAAATTGCGAGACTTTTTAAAGAATTATTAAATTGAATAAAAAAGGTATCGGGGATATTACTATCCCTAATTCTTACTCGCAAGGTTCTGTATTGTTAAATACCCTGTGAGTATAACATATTATTGATTTTATTTAAAACTAAATTTTGAAAACGTTAGTATTTATACACTAACTATTATCTCCTGATAATAACACAGCTAAATCATGGTCAGCTTGTATTTGCTCTAGTTCTTCTTGGCTTTTAAATGTTGATTCAATGCTTATATTATTATTTTCACTAGATAATACGGGGGTAACAGGTGTTGGTTGGTTATTAATAATATCATCTAAAGCATTTAACCCTTTTTTTACTGCAAATATCCCAAGACCTATATAAAACCCAGGACTAAGAACTGCTGCTACCAAACCTACGACATTTAATGCACTTTCTACAACTTTATCACCTAATTTTTGATCTGATTTATTTTTTGTTGTTTCTTTCATAACATTATCTCCTTAAATATAATAAAAAGGTTTTTAGCTGCAAGGTTCTTTTAAGGTTTCTTAATTAAAAGCCAACAGGATGAATTGTGTTTTGTGTAACACTATTACGTAAATCGTTAAGTCGTTGCTCTTTTATGTGTTTTTGTTTTTCTTCTTCGGTCATATTACAAGTATGGCCACAACTGCAAAGAGTTAACATACACGTTATTATAGTAATAGAAATTTTAGCCTTGATCATTTTTTTACCTCCTTTTTAAATATTATGCAGCTTCTATACCTTGTGAATAATTATATTGCTTGTTGATGTATTCTATACAAGCTAGTTGCTTTTCCTCGCCTAAATCAGCAATACTTTCAACCCCTGCTTTGCTACACCACTTGTTGATTATTTCACTTGGCACATTATACACTTTAATAAGTTCTATTAATTCAGCAAGTGTTTCGCTTTTTTCTGCTTCTATATTTTCAAGCACAGTGTCTAATTTTGAAACAATACTTTGGGATTTAGGCGTTATATTTTTAATTTCTATTTCAAGATCGTTAATATCTTTCCCCTCCATTTCCTCAGCTGTTGGATGCTGACTGACTATCTCAGGAAAAGCCTTACGTAAGGCTTGTGCCTCAGCACATTTTGCTATCTGTCCGTATGGTCTTTTTTGCCACATACTATTAGGCGTTGGAGTATCTTTTTTAGTGGCATAGTTTTCCAACCAGTATTCTTTAGCGGTAAACTCAACAATAGTATTATTTACTAGCTTTTTAACTGTTACCTTACACCATTTAGGATAGGTAATGTCTACCCCGCCCAAATTACATGTAACATCTTCGCCAAACTCAGGCTCGCTTACACCTGCATATTGATTACTCCGTGCTGCCTGTATTCTATATAAACCAACCCCAGGCATAACTACGTCTTTATATTCATATCTACCAGTAAGAGAATTTTTTACATTCATTGGGACGATATGAACTGGTTTTTGCATAGGATCTAATTTTGCTGCCTTGCAATAATCAAGAACCATTTTTATACTTTCATCTTTTGCACCAGTATATAAGCTGTTTTTTAGTGCTGACCATATATGCTGGTCAATTTCATTATTATTTGTTACTACTATATTGCTCATTTTCTACCTCACTTAATTAAAAATACTCTTGATTGCTTTGCGACATTGGCATATTTCAAATACATTTCCTTTGCCTCTTCCTTGAACCTTTTAAGATCAAAGCATGACCTTGGAGCTGTATTTTTCCATGTAGCTATCACATTGCCGTTATTATCTATAAGTACGTCGTAATCTCTCATAAACTCTTGAATCTCAACCTTTAACTTTTCAATAGTTTTTTGTATTTGTTCTTCTGACATTTTTGCTATTTTTAATTCTTCAAGTTTGGCAATTATATCATCTTGAGCTAATATTTCCTTATTATTGCTTTGCGGGAATAAATTAAACGTATCTCTAGTAGTAATACATTTAGGCGGTATCCTTTTTTCTATATGGTTATGCCAGAAATTAACGCCTATTTTGACTATTTTACCCTCTAAATCTTTATTCTTATTATAAGTGTATATTCTAAAATCTTGACCACCAATTAAAACTGCTATATCAATTTTACGAGCACCAGAGATTGCGGCATAATGAGCAACTTGCACCAGATATGACTCAGGGATTTGGTCAGTCCCTAAGTCTCCCCATTCTTTAGCCTTGGTAAAACCAGCTGTCTTACATTCTAAAATATGTGTTCCATTATTTACCCATCGATCAACCCAGCGATCAATATTAGCTCCTAAAAATTTATGTTCAGGGTGGTATATTGTATTTGGCTCTATTTCAATATCATAACCAGTAATTTGTGCATATTCCTTGGCAACAACATCCTCTAAAAGAGTTCCCCACCTCATCGCAGCATTAGTCTCTTCGCTAATATCATCACTAGTTTTATCAAGATATACATCAAGAGCAGTCCTATAAGGATTAAGACCGCAAATAGCGGCTAAATCAGTGCCACCCAAGTAATTCTTACGCTCTCTTAACCATTCTTGCTTGTTCATACGGCTACTCTTCTTGAATACATATAATCGCTATACATAAGGTCTCTGCTCTTGCGCTCACTTTCTTTATAATTTTCTATTTCCTGTTCTAATGCTACTGGGTCATATTCGGATATTTCCCAGTAAATTCCAAGGTCTTTAGCCTCCTCAAGTAGCATTTCGTACTGGTCTATCTTATAGCTTAGCTCTAAAAAATTAACATTGTAACAATCATAAGGAATGTTATATTTATCAGCTCTTGCCATTTGTTCTTTAATAAAAGCTTTTCTAGCTCTAGCTCCAATTCTTGTAAAAGTTTCCTTGGCAGAATCAGATAACTCTACTTTGTCTTCTTTAGATTCATGGAATTTAGGAATTTCTGAAATATGATCAGGCAACGCTTTCTGGTTATTTCTTTGAAAATAAACTTTGCCAGCTTCCTTTAATGCTTCCAGATTAGAAAGCAGTTGCAGAGCCTGTTTAGGCATTATTACTTTATTTGTCATTGATAACTCGCAAGAAGTAGATTTATATGTTATTGTATCACACTCCGCATCTTTGTTCAAATTTTTAGCGGTTAAAATATCACGGGCGAGAGCTAATCCTTCTAGTTGTTTTAAAAAAGTCTCTTGCGGTTTGCTGTCATTATTTGTAATCTGTAAGCTCATTTTTATTCCTCCGTTTAAAGATGAAGTGTGTTATATTGGCTAGCGATTTGTCCTGCGAAAGAAAAATCGCTAGCTTGTAACCCACAAATTAGAGCTTAGGTTTTACGGCTTAGGCTCTTTTTTTATGCCTTCATGGATTACTTATAAAAGAGTATATCTTTAGTAAGTGAATTAGTCAATATATTTTTTTAAAATATTCTATTTATTTTTACTTTGTTGTAGAAATGTGAGATAAAAATTACGGGTGAGAGTTCTTAATATTATGAGAAATATAGATAGGGTAGGGTATAGTAAATAATAATTGATTACTAAAAGAAAGAATGATAGTTTAGTAAAGAGGTAAGCGAACGTCTGCTACATGCAGGGTGTCTTTGCGGTTTACCGACTTGGTCCTAGCTTACCTTAACTTTTAGCTTGTTTCCTTATTCTTATCAAACAATTTAATCAAATATCTGTAAGCTAATATTAACCATGTCCATACTAGACTCATAATAAAGATGTCTTTTAAAAACGGATATGTAGGCCAATATGATATAATTTTACTTGGATTAAAATCACCTTGCGCATCAAATTCTTCCCAAAAATTATTATCGCTTTTAATTTTAGGTTTTTTATACTTATCAAACTTAGAACAACGAACTCTAATCCCTTCAAACTTATTTTTTCCTATACAAAACTCTTCAACTTGGGTTTTTATCTGGTGTATTTGAAATGAGCTAATCAATGTATCAAAAGAGAAAAATACAACTGTAGGGGCAATAATAAAAAAACAGATAAAATTAAAAATTCTCTTTATTTTCATGTTATATTTGAGATTTAATTGTTTTAGTTTTTATATGTAATTCTAAAAGTTCAAACAGCTTTAATTTATTAATCTCAAATAAATAACAAGAAGAATTTTGAGGTTTTGATTTTATAATCAAGTCTGTTTTTAACATTTTAGTTAGAGAAGGATATACCACTTGTTTTACTAAAGAAGATGCTTGCACAATACTCTCAGCTGGCACTGGTTTATCAAACATACTAAGTGCTTTTAATATCTTTTTTGGATTCTTAGTCAATAGAGGGTAGTTATCTATTGCTTCAAACAAATTTTCCTTATTATCAAAATCAGTCATTTTTCTTGTCAACTTTTAATTAGTATTAATATATAATCTTTTTTATAAAAATTTCAAGGAAAATAAAAAATAATCGTTGACATGAATAAAATTAGTGTATAATTTTATTACATGAGGTAACTTGAAACCCTAAAAGTTATCATTATTTCAATCAAAATTAAGGTATCATGGCTCTACTTAATACACATGCTACAGTAAAAAAATTTATGCAACATGGCTTTTCTGAAGAACAAGCCGAGGTTGTAGTAGATGCCATAAATGACCAAAGCAATCATCTAGTTACTAAACAAGATTTAGCAATTGCCGTTTCTGAATTAAAATCAGACATAGCTGAGTTAAAAACTAATATAAAATGGATTATGGCTATTGGTCTATTAATTGTAGGTATTTTGCTAAAAAATACCTTTATTTAAGTATTGCGTAGTAAAAACGTTTATGCTACGCTGTTGTTTAACAAAGTTTTGGATATCTGCAAATTAGATTGGTTTGCATTATTATCTGTAAAATTATCCGCTGGTTCTTGCGAGATTAAAGGGCTCTTAGTGGGTTTGTGTTAGAGTTTACTTTCCATAATATAGAGTATGGACGTGGCTAGATGGTGTCTCTACTAACAACTTTTGAACCTTGCACGTTTTGAAATTGTTAGCATAGACATAAAAAAATAACTCCCTGAGAAATCAAGGAGTTTATTTATAAAATTTTATTCTTTTAATGTCGGGCAGACTGAGATTGAATAAAAACTAAAAAACACAACACCCACAAAAACCCTTTAATCTTGCAGACATCATAAAAAAGGAGTAACTCCTTTTTTGCATCAATGAGGCGCCTTACTTCGGCGAAGAACCTTGCGAGTAATTGAAACCTTAGTAAGACACAAAACTAGGGAACAGATAATCTTGCAATTATGTTTCCTAAGATCATCACTGATACTTAGGACATTACCATTCTTTTTTGCAGCTGTCAAGACAGTAATTGCAAAAAAATTATGTTGTTCAGTAAAAATATTTTTTCAAAGATCTATTCTTTATTAACAGTTGACGGGGAAAGGTTATTTTACCTTGCCTTATCTTCTGAAGAAACAGAAGAGGACGGATTTTTCTTTTTTCAATGTGAAGATTGGTCGGAAAAATACGGCATTCCTAAACCCACTATCAAGAGATACCTAAAACATTTAGAAGATCAAAAGCTCATTATAAGAGAACTTAGGGGTTTATCTGAAGATAGCTATTATCCCGTCAAACGAGGCGGCCCTCATTCCTTTATTAAGGTACTTCCTCCAGAGACAGAAAAAGACATGACGTTCTTTGGGAAGTTACATCTCATTGAAACAAATGCTTATAACCATGGAACAGCAACTTTTAGGGATGTCTATAACATTCAAGACACTATCAGATTTGCATATGCTTTCTGCGAATTAGACGAAAACAACCTTAACTTCCAGGCATTAAAGAACATGGAAACTGGCCAACAGGTAGTTTTTAAAGGGTGTGTTAAAAGGAACACAGAGGGCAGACCTTGGATAGTAGATATTTGGAACATCAGACCAGCAGGGGAGTTTTATGCAGACAGAAGAAATTAGAACGATAGCCAAGAGGTTAAAGCGAATGACCAAGGTAGGGGATCAGGCGTTAATCCACGGAGTTTTCTGGGATGATTTAGATACATTATTAAACTTAATTTTAGAGGCAGATAGTGAGTAAGGCGGCTATTGTACAATTCCCAGAAGTAAAGAAAACTCGTTTATATTATGTTGATAAAAAGACTAATAGGCAAAAAAGATTATCAGATAATATTTTTAGAGATTTACAATATATAACAAGGACAAATGACCGCAGTAAAAAAATTTCACTTAAAGCAAGAAATCTGCTTACAAATTTATTGCAGATGATTTTAAAAAATCCTCATAAAGAGGAGTTTGTAGATCATACTTTCCTTTCTCAGATTACCGAAGTTAGTTCAAGTAAACAGAATGCAAGGTTACTTGATCAAATAAGCGACATCATTGATTTTACATATCATTCACATATTAGATTCCAAGAAAAAATAAGAGCTTATGGATATGTAATAAAATTAACCGAAGATGGCTACGAAAGAGCTAAAAATCCACTAGCTTTTTATAGCAATTTAGACGGACAAAAATGTTCACCTAATCCGACAAAAATGTCTAGTCAGGTGGACAAAAATGTCCAGATATATAAAGAAAAAGAAAACCCTATAGAAGAAATAAACTCTAGCTACGCTAGAGAGTTTATTTCTGAAAAAGAAAAAATATATAAAAAAGAAAAACCCGAAAATGAAACACACGCAACTTTTGCTCCTTGCAACCTTGCGGAGCAGGAGCAAGTTGCTTTAACTAGCCAAGAAGAAAAAGCAATCGAGCTGGAAAGAAAAACCAGAAGCAACGAGCACACAGGAATGTTTGCTATGTCTGACCTGATGAGCAAAGTGCTAAATGAACCACAAAAGGAGGAGGAAATACCAGAAATGAAACTGGAAGAAATACCACAACTTACTGACAAGCAGGAAAGAGCAATGCTACTCTCCAAAGCCCTTTACGGGTCTTTTGGAGAGCAGCGATCAAACGAAATACAGGACGATTACAAGTTCGTAGAAACAGAACCTAAAAAAGTCTGTATTCAAACAAAAGCAATGCTGTTAAACGACATTGAAAAAGCTAAAATTCGCAAATGTCTCCAGTCCGTTTACGGCGAAGATGTAACGATAGCAATGCAGCTTATTGAAGCAAAACCACGGGCGGGGGAAGTAGTAGAAACCATGCCATCATATCAGAGGCAAAGCTTCCAAACTTTCAAGGCGGCTATTCCTGATACAAGATTAATCAATCTGCTAACAAATCCCTTGGTAAAAGCTGCTGAAAACTCAAGGGGAATCATCATCGAAGCTGCGCCGTTCTTTATCGATCAGCTAACAGAAGCTGGTAACATGGCAGTCCTTGAAGATGCTGTGGTTAAAACTAGAATAACTCTAGAACTGAACTATAAAGGAACAAGCAGTGAATATGCTAACAATACCAAAAAGCCAATTGTTCTAACCCCTGAGAAAATCCTTAAGGATAGGGAATGGCTGGAAAATCATAGAAAATCATTACAGGAGAAAAATAATGGAATTTAAAGAAGCCTACAAAAAAGGACTAAAAACTGGCAAAACTATAACCAATGGTAGCTACGAATTAAAACTTTTAGAACACGGCTTACAATGCCATATTGTCGACAATAATACTAAAACACCAGATATTATTGGAATTTTATTAGACACGTTTGAAGACAACTGGGAAATCATAAGGGAGGAGTAAATGAGTGAACTAGAAGCTAGAAAATACACGTCAATTCGCAATTTAAGAGAAGAGATTAGGCAGGATATGAGAGATTATCAACTCCTATGTAGTGATGATAATAACGGAAATTACTATTTTCCACTTATTAATGAGTTATCTGATCATGATGTTATAGGTTTTTCTTTTACTTTAGAAAGTAAATATTGTTGGTTCTATGACCATTTAAAACAAAAGATTAAGGATAATTTAACAAAATTAAGAGAATTAACGGAGCAAAACAATGAGTAATTTTAGAGCTAAACATGACGAACTTTATTTAGAAGAGATAACAAGTATTTTAAACACAAGCTCTAGAGGTGGTATTGGTGAATTGGACAAAAAAACAAAAACTTGTGTTTTAAGTATCATAGCTAATCTTAATTTAGAAAACACAGAATTACTTATTAATCTTTTACAATTATTAAAAAACAATACAACAGATGATGATTTTAAAAGTATTTGTGCTATTTATTTTGAAGATTACGAGTCAGAAAACTTAAATAAAATAGTTATGAGAGTTTTTAAACCTAATATATGTGATTTAATTTTAGAAAAATATGGGAAAAACAATGAGTAAATGGAACAACTTTAACGATGCAGAAGAGCAAATGTCATACGAATTAATACCACATAAAACTATAGCAAAAGTTCGGCTTTTAATTAAAAAGGGAAATTACATTGCAGGAGAGTTTCAAGACGGCTATGCAACCTTAAGTAAAGCAGGAACTAGTATATATCTTGCCTGTGAATTTGTAATCTTAAGCGGTAAGTACGAGAATAGGAAAGTCTGGGGCAATATTGGGCTTCATAGCGATAATTCACAGAAATTTGCTGAAATTGGTAGAAGCATGATCAAATCTATCCTTGATTCTGCTCATGGATTGCATCCAGCGGACAAATCACCAGAAGCAACAAAGTTAAGAAAAATAAAAAGCTTTGCTGATCTAGATAATCTAGTATGCGTAGCTGAAATCACCATTAACGATAAAGGCGATCAACCACGTAACGAAATCAAAACTATCATTACTCCAGCACACTCTAACTATAGTGAGTATATGGATGAGAAAAGCGGAAAAGTTGCAATTAACTATAATGGATTAGCTAATAAACAAACCGATGATGAGTTTGTAAGTGATGAGCTACCTTTTTAATATTGCATATATGTAACAAAAATTGTAAAATGTTAATAAATTAATAATAAATATGACTTTAATAGATTACGTAAAATTAGGAAATGTTACTAAAGTACAGGAATTAATAGTTTCTGGAGTAAATCTTAACCATCAGGATGAATACGGCTACACAGCTCTTATATGGGCAGCAAGCTATAGCAAGCCTGATATGGTTAAATTGCTACTGGAAGCTGGAGCTGATGACGAAATAACAGATGTAGATAAACACAACGCTTTGTATTGGGCAAATTATTATGGTCATCCAGAGGTAATTGAACTTCTTAATAAAAGTTTAGATGGTAAAAAAGTATTAACTAAAAAGAAAAAAGGTAAATAAGTATGGCATTCCCATCAAATATACAAACAAAAATTAACGAATTATTAACTCTTCTCGTGCAAGCAGGAGATAGTGTTAATCTAGATTTATTGCTTGCTAATAACTTTATGCCTGATGACCCTAGTAAGCCAGATTTAATAACGGAAGCAGCAGGTATCGGAGATACTGGCGATGATAGAGATGCTGTACTTGGTGTTTTACTTAGAAACGGAGTTAAATAATGGATACTTGGTTTCTTGTAAATAGCGTTATGATAGTATTCTTGGTTGTATTACTAGGAATTATAGCTATTCGTGAGTTAATGAAGTAGCCATTAAATAAATGGGATAAGATGGCAAAAGCAAATAGCACATCCTTTAAAAAAGGGCAAGTAGCAAACCCAAATGGAAGAACTAAAGGAGCAGTTAGCGAATATCGTAGAAAGTTTGCAGAAATAGCAAAGATGGCAGCTAATGACGCTCCTATGGTATATCAACAAATACGTCAATTTATGGAATTAGGAGAGTCTTGGGCTTTCCAGTTGTACATAAAAGATATTGTCCCTAAAAAAGCTTTTCAACCTGTCGTACAAGTTAAAACAGAAGAGGGTAAAACTAGACTAGAAACTGTAACCGCTGCTCTATCTGGCTTTACTGAGCTAACACATGAGGAAGCCATGGAGGAAATTAAGGCGTTTAAGAACGCCCCAGAGAAAGAAGAACTAAAAGAGCAGGGCGAAAGTGTGCTTAACTTACTAGACGGCGATAAAATAGATCAAATCTATAAATGGCTAGAGGAGGCGAAACAGAAAAAACTTGATAACTAGAAGCAAATAAATTATAATAGTTTTTCATGAAGATTGTGAAAAAAGACGGACTCACTCCCCGTCTTTTTTTATGCCTAAAATGTAAGAAAAACGGCCGTTTTTTAGACACATTAAAAACTACCTCTTTATAAACCTAAAAGCATCCAATAACTCATTCCAATTATCTATACTAGTTTTACCCCTATAATTTATCTTTTCTTGTAATAATTTTGTCACAACTATAAAAAACTTTATAATTACCTAAAAAGTAACTAGACAATACCTAAAAAGTATTATAATATGTAATTACAACAAATTAAAGGAGTGAATAAAATGCAAAAATTTCAAAAATACACACAAAACTTAAGATATGATGATGAATTTGTTTATTCATATCAAACAAAGGTGGCTAAAATAGATTTTATAAATAATACATTATGTAGACTTGGTTATTGGTCTCAAACAACAAGTAAGCACATTAATTATGCAGCTGATAGGTTAGGTTTAAAAGTTATAGAAATGGAGGGGTAAATTATGAACAAAAACAACTATTATCTTATGATGACAAATAAAAGATTAAGTCAGTTTAAAGTGTGGGCCAATCATGAAGACGATATTTTAAAATTTATAAATGTTTACAATAATCGCAAAGTAAATATAAGGCGTGGTAATTTGATTAAAATTGAAAATTTAAAAATATATAATAAACGTTACAATGAATATTGTCGTGCCCCAATTTATGAAATTGAAAGCGACGCTATTTATTTTAGATGGCATCAAGAAACAAAAGAAAGAAAATTATACAAAAGACTTAAATAGGAGGACTAAAAATGAACATATCAGAAGCACTGAAATTACTACAGGAAGGCAAGAAAATCTATCATAAAAACTCACCTTATATCATATATCATTTAATAAATGAAAGTTTGAAACTGTATCAGAAAGATGATAACGAAGATTATTATAGATTTTTAACAATAGGTAATGAGTTTGAAATAAATTGTACACATGAACTGGAGGGTTGGGAAGAAGCGATTGAGCCGATACCTATAGCATTTAATATAGCTAAGGAATTTTATAAAGCTGGAAAACAAATAAGAAGAATAGGAGAAAAAGAATGGTTTAGTAAATATGATTTATACCCAATGGCTGTAACTGTTGAGGATATAGAAGCCAATGATTGGAAGGTGGCGAAAATACCAGATCAAGGGCAAAGAAAACAATTTTTACAAGACATTGAGGATTAAATGACCAAAGAACAAAAAATCATTGTACATGTTGAACTAGACCAAGACTTATTGGAAAAGATAGACAGGGAAGCGGCCAAAGACTTGCGCACAAGAAAAGCACAGGTGCTTTATATTTTAAGAGAACATTTTAAAGATTAATTGCAATCGTTGTAAATCATGTTGTAGCCTATAAATTCGGTTTGCTGTTGATTATTACAAATCGTGACAAGTAAAATACACTAGAAAAGGGAATAAACAAAAATTATTCCCTTTTTTGTTGTTTCAGTATTTAAACGTTATATCCTGAAATTGTATAGTTATGTCATTCCTGCATAATTATATTACAGTTAGTAAAGGCGAGCAGTTTTTCAATTACCTGCTCGCTGAATTGTTTATATTAAGTTATTTATATTTAATATGCCATCTCCTAAAGGAACAAAATATTTAAATGCAAAAACCTCCTCTATCCTATCCCAATATACTTTAGAACAAATACAAGAATGGCTTAATAGTGGAGAGTTCAAATATAATATAGCTAAAAAACTTGGTGTATATCCAAGGGCTTTTAATCTATTTATGAAGAAACATAATTTAACTTATACACAACCGCCTTTAAGAAGATATGGAAAACAATATAAAACGAAAAAAAAGCGAATGGAATTAGTAGCTCCTCCTCCTAAAATAGATGCTGATGAGGAAGCCTTGAAACGTTTTAAACAAGAGTTTGCGGAAAGGAAACAAAAGAGAATGTTGCAGGAATTAAAAAATGGTTACGATTGAGGAAAAATGAAAAAATTTACAAAACAACAAGTGGATTTTATTTTTTACCAAATAGAAGAGTGGTACTTAGACTGGAAAAAATATTTGGTTGATTATGATAAGTTTGAATTCGCTAAGGAAGAACTTAAAGCAAGAATTTGCGGTAAAGAGTATGAAAATTTAGAGGATGAAAATGATCATACTGAAGTTAAGTTTTTTCACTAAAAATCCTATTAAAATTTCCTTAAAATTTTAACCTTTTAGCGTGATAAATTGGCAACATTTTCCATAAGCTTTATTATGTATTCAAATTTACACGATATTTTTTAATCTGTTTTTTAGGATTTTAATTTTTGGGGGATATAAAGATAAGTTCTAGAAAAAGTGCATCAAGTCCTAGAACTTACTAACAATTGTTAAATAACAGATACTAAATATAATTGCCTAAGTCAAGCGATATCTGTATAATACTTGTTAAGTAACCTTGCAAGTAACACAATGAAGATAGATATATTTTTAGTAATCATCATGCAACTTGTCTGTACGATATGGATTATACAGACAATAGAACAACATTCAGTTCATCCTGTTTACGCTAAAAAGATAGAAAATGCCAGTTATACATGTCAACCTTGGGATTCATGCTAATTTATGAAAAAGAAACAAACATTTATTACGCGTAAGACTATTAAAACTGAGGCAATTGATATAGTACAGAATGTTGTTAAACCAAAAACAGAAAATTCACCATTAGTTGCCAGTTCTCCATTAAGATTTACTAATACACCTACAATAACTACTGATGATGATGAGAATTTTATTAATGTAGATGTGGAAATTCCAAAATCAGATAAAATTATTTATGATTTAGACGATTATATGTCTAGTGGAGACTTAAACCAGTTAAGTCAAATATCAGAACAGGAATATATAGAAACAAGTAAACTTATAAATAATTCTTCTAGTTGTAATTTAGAACTAGTAAAAAGATTAGGTGTAAGCTGTTTAGTGGCTACAGGTACAGGTCTTGCAATGATGCCTATTTTTAACTATTTGGTTAAAAATTCTGAACAATTTGGGATAGATGTGCATAATAATCAAATTATTTTTGACTTATCAACTGCGAACACTTTTATAGTAGCCTCATTCTCATCATTTGTTACGATGAATGAATTTATAAAAAAACACCAACAAACTAAATTAGATAATGACAGTTTTATAATTGCATTAAGTAAAGTATGTGCTAGTTTTTCTCTAATTCTTCCTTTAGGTTTGCTTTGGATTACTGAAGTGAACAATCAAAAAATAGCTGAATCCAGCGGTTTTGATCAATTTATGGCATGGGCTACTTTTACTACATTACCACTTATTGTTAATCAAACAGTAGAATCTATAACTAATGTTAATAAGGTTTTAGAAGCTAAAAATCTTGAAATGATCAATTTAAATGATAACGAAGTTGTAAATCGTATTAGCATAGGGAGTAAAATTGTTATATATGGATTAGCCGCCACATCTTTAATAGGTAGATCAATTGCTTATACAGAAGCTTGTAAGGCTTTAGCCTTGGTAAGTGGAGTTAATGAAGAAGTTGCTTTGGGTTTGGGGATTGCTTTAGGGGGTATATTAACGTCTTCAGGAGTGTCGATATTAGAATATAACAACATCAAAATTCTTTTTGAAACAACAAGTAATAATTTTACACTAAAAAAAGCAATAATCGGTACTGTAGCTTTAGCGGAAGGTGTCTGGTTTACTCTTCCTTTAGTTTCACTAGGTTTAAATGCTACTGAAGAATGGAATACTTTATTAAAAGGTGGCTTGTTTATTCCGCTTTTAGCCTCTCATACAGTTTTAGAATCTACAAGAATATACGATAATGTATCATCAATTTCTAATTATATTTCAGATGGTTTTTCATCTTTAAAAGATTGGTGTTTTGGTAGTGATGATATTCAGCTTGCAGGGGATAATAATGATTATTCTAATGAATAAATTTTATTGTATTAATCCATATAAATAGTTATAATTTTACTACAATAGAACCTTGCGAATTTTATAAATGCTCTTTACTGATAAAGACCTTGAGACTAAACGTCACAAGGAGTTCCGTTTTTATTATCCTAATCCCAAACAAGCAAGCTTTCACAAAGCAGGGAAGACTGCTATTGAGCGTTTGTTCCTTGCTGGTAATAGAACAGGTAAAACCTATTGCGGTTGTATTGAGGATGCCATACACCTAACGGGAGTTTATCCTGATTGGTGGGAGGGGCATAGGTTCAATCATCCAATTGTTGCATGGGTAGCATCTGAAAACTATGAGATTACCAGAAACGTTTTACAGCTTAAATTGATTGGCGGTTATACCTCTGATGGGGCGTTTGACCAAGGGCTTATTCATCCTAGCCTAATCTTGAAAAAAGCAATGCTCTCAGGAGTTAACGGAGCTGTTGATTACGTACATATAAAACACTCTAGCGGTGGTTTCTCCAGTCTTTACTTTAAGTCTTACAAACAGGGCAGGGAGAAATTCCAAGGAGCAAGATGTCATCTAATTCACTTGGATGAAGAACCGCCTAAGGATGTGTATACCGAATGTGCTATGCGGCTTAGCGACGTTGACGGAGTAGGACAAGGGCGGTTAATTCTTACGATGACGCCTTTAAAGGGCTATACTGAAATGATGTCTTACTTTTTAGAACAAAGAGTCTCTAAAGTAAGATCAGAGGAAATAACTTCTGTGGAAGACTTACAAAATGAAAATTTTGAGATAGTCCGCAGCGACCCAGAAATAACCATTAACGGCAAATATTACATCCAAGCTACTTGGGACGATAACCTGCATTTATCAAATGAGACAAAAGAACAGCTAAGGGCTACCTTAAAACCTTATGAACTGGAAGCTAGGGAAAAAGGAATACCAAGTGTGGGTTCTGGTCTGGTCTATCAAGTACAAGAGTCTGAGTTTTTAATTGAGCCTTTTGAGATACCTAGACACTTTGCCTGTGTCTTTGGGATGGACGTTGGCTTTTTTGCTCCAACTGCTGTTGTGTTCCTCGCTCATGATAAAGATAACGATACACTCTACATCTACAAGGAATATTCGGTTAGTGAGAAAACTGCTGCCCAGCATGCTGCTTCTCTTATGCTAATGGGTTGTGATTGGATACCAGGGGTTTGCGATCCAGCTGTTAATCAAGGTTCTCAAAGAGATGGCGAGAAACTAATTGATGATTATGCTAGAGCAGGCTTAGCACTTCGCAAAGGAAGATACGCCAAAGAGCTTGCTGTAGATAATGTGCTAGAACGAATAAGAACAGGGCGATTTAAGGTATTTAATACTTGCCGCAAATTTATGGAAGAATGGCGGGGATATTCAAGAGACGATAAAGGTAAAATCATGAAAGGGCGAGACCATTTAATGAACGCTCTTGAATTTGCAATGCTTGATGGATTAACGCTAGCTAGGACAAAAAGACAGGTAGAAATGCGCTATAGTTATAATGATAGGCCAAGGTATTTTTAACTATGTCTAGAAGAGATACATTAAAAATACTGGAAATTGACGGAGGAGGACAGAGAGGTTATCTACCACTTAAGTTTCTAGAGTTATTTATTCAGCAATGGGGAGTTGATCCATCTAAAATATGGCAAGAGTTTGATGTAATTTGCGGGACTTCCGTAGGCGGAATTATGGCTTTATCATTAGCTTTTGGCTTAACTCCTGCTGAGATGTCTCCTTTTTTTACTACACAAGGACCATACATTTTTAGTTTATCTTCAATTATTCCGTCTTTGCGTCCAAACTTGCCTGCTAAACTTGCGTTAATTGCCACAAATACACCTTTTTATCAATCTTCTGGACCCACTGCTCAAAATTATGGTTCTGGATTATTATACAAAACTGTTCAGGATACATTTAAGATTAACGGAATACCTGCAACTCTTCAAAATCTAAAAACTAAAGTTATAATTCCTACTTATGAATTTGATACTAAACGATATGTATTATTTTCAAATCTTAATTACCCAGAATTTACTGGACAGAATGAATTAATAAGTAATGCAGCATTAGCAACTGGAGCAGCACCAGTATATTTACCGCCTTTAACCATGAATGGTCATGTTTATAAAGATGGTGGTATATATTGTAATAACCCTGCACAATTTGGAAAGGCATTAGCTCAAATGATTAAACCAACTGCTAGAAGGGTTTGTATACTTTCTTTAGGTACAGGAATAGGCCAAATGGGATTTGACCCAGGAATACCAGACAATCCAAATGACCCACCACCTCAAATTAGTACAGTTGAAGAAATATTTAGCCTATTTAGTATAGCTTCAACAGGTGCTCAGGAATCAATCGCACGTGCTTTTTTCCTAGAGTCTTCTTATACATTACAGCAGACTTATTATTATAGGTTCCAACCTCAATTGGATTCCACTAAAAATACTGAATTAGATAACACTGACCCCGATATATTAGCTTATTATGAACAGACTGCGCAAACTGTATTTAATAACGATATTGACAATATTTCAACTTTCATAGGGCATTTATCTCTATGAAATATGACGTATTATTTAATTTTATATCACCAGTAACGGGTAGGCTCTGTATACCAGAAGATTATATACTTATTGGAGATGGGCAAGGTTTTTCTATGCCATCACCAATATTAATAGATATAAGATTGGATATTACAAATTTAAGGCGTGATGTTAATGACATACTTGACACTTCTTTTATTATTGCGTTCCCCGACATAGATTTTCCTAATGCTCAGGTTCTATCTAGCCTTGAAAATGGTTTTATGTATAATACAGAGGGAATTATTAGTACTACTCCTACTATACCTATTACAGGGTTAACTGATCTGACTAATAAACACTTATGGATAGGTGATGAGAATAACAGGCCTGTTGAAAAAGCAACAATAAGTATTGATAACTTGCCAGATTTGGGTGTTGGTACTGTTAATATTCCAAATCCTTTCAATCCTGATACTCCCATTGTGCTTTCTAGAGGTAAAATATGGAGAGGTACGGATTCCAATCGCCCTGAAGAATCTAACGCAGTAACAGCACTGGAAGCGGACGTATTATTACTGACATCAAGGTTTTTGACTGCTGCTTGGATACTCCGAAATTCAGGGTTGATCCCTAATGCTTTAAGACCTGTTTTATGGCCTAATGCACAATTTCTTGATGATTTACCTATTAATAGAATTCTTAGCCATACAACAGATGGAACAATAGGAGTCGCCAGCTTAACACATAATAAATTATGGATAGGCGATGAAAATAATATTCCTGTTGAAAGGCTAAGTATAACTACAGTTAATTTACCCGATCTTACCTATAATTATTTATGGGTAGGTAATGAAAATAATAGACCAATAGAAAAATTAACTCTTATTATTGATAATTTACCTGATCTTGGTATTGCAACTAATCCTATTTATTTAGGTAAAGGTAGAATATGGCGTGGAACTCCAAGTGGAAGACCTATTGAAAGTGATGATTTAAGTGCTTTAGAAATAACAGTTGATTTTATTCAAAATGTAACAATTCCTGCTATTCAAGCTGATATTGCAGCAATACAAGGACAGATTGCAGCTATACAAGCTCAATTAGCTTTGATTGAAACACGTTTAACGTTTATTGAAACAGCAATTGCAGTTATTCAAGGTCAGATATTAGCTATACAAGGACAAATAATAGCTATTAATCAAAGAATAGACAATTTAAGACTTAATAATATTCCTGCTGATGGGGATGTTTCCTTTTATAATTTTAAACTTATTAATTTAGCTGATCCTGTTAATCAAACTGACGGAGTAAATTTAAGAACATTAATATCTTATATTAATAATGTACCGACAACAATAGAACTTACAGGGGATGTAACTGGTTCTGGAAATACTGGAACACCTATATCAACAACATTGCAATTGACACTAGATCAGATAAAAATTGCACAAAATACAGTTAATTTAAACGATCAGAAAATTATTAATTTAAAATCTGATGATGTAGAACAAAAAGATGCTTTAAATGCCAAGTTTTTATGGGATTTAATGCACGATCAAGTAGAGGTAGTATGGCAGTAAGTGCATTTACAGTAGCAAATATAAAACCATCTTTAAAAGTAGATGCAAATCAAAGGTTTATTTTTGGGTTAGATGAGTTCCCAGAACCACTTGGCTCATTTAAGTTAGATAATATTTTTACGCCTGTTGTAGGTACACCATCAGTTACTAATTTTGAAACAAGAAATAACACTT
>Ga0116142_10000970_pt1 | contig 36368 bp, 24 predicted proteins | sample AD_UKC033_MetaG_FD_89785 | JGI IMG/M metagenome (GOLD analysis project Ga0116142, IMG submission 89785) | Active sludge microbial communities of municipal wastewater-treating anaerobic digesters from USA - AD_UKC033_MetaG | ecosystem: Engineered > Bioreactor > Anaerobic > Digestate | place: USA... | reverse complement strand
ATCAAAGTTAATTATAATTCCAAAAATGGGAATGAGGCCGGTTCGGGTTATAATCGAAATGTCAAAATTGAAGACTGAAATTAAAACCACTGCTTTAATTATTGAAAATGATCAAAGACATGATTATACAGATGAATACAAAAACCTTACACGTGATTTTTATCTGAATTTTTAAAAAGTGCCGAGTTTAAGTGAAATAAAAACACCCGGTGAACAGAAAGATGAAGCTGTATAGTATACAGGAGGTTTTGGAAATAAACTATAATGATATTCTAAACCGGTACTTATTCTGAAAACGTCAGTTACGTTGTATTCCACTGCCAAAGATGGTGTGAAACCGTAAAACATTCCATTATCTATCTGTATCCAGTTTGTATTTATCAATCTTGTATTGCCTATACTAAATTTCATTTCTGCTAATCCATGCAAATCTTTATTTTTAAAAAATGGATATCCTAACCAAATCCCACCATAACTACAACCTAATTTATAGCTAATATTCAAAGTGTCATTTTTGCTAAATGAATTTGTAAGTCCATTAAAGAAAACGCCAATTCTAAAATCCTTAACAATAAAACCACCACCACCACCGGAATACAGGGCAAATCTTTCATCCAGTGTTCTAAAACTGACCATAATAGATCCAAACCCACCACCGTCAGCATTGTCATCAAAGTCGCCAACCTGGGCTGATGCAAACAATGATCCCGTAATCAAAAAGATAATAATAATAAGTTTTTTCATTTGCCTGTTTTATACAAATTAGAAATTACTGTAAAAATACGAATTTAAATTTAGTTTAAAATAAATTGAAACAATTTTATTCCATTCATTGAAAATAAATATATTTGGCAATAAATTGTCAATTATGAAAACATTGTTATCCTTAATTTTATTGTGTTTCAGTAGCTTTTTGTATTCTCAATACATTATAAGTCCTCTTCTGAATGCAAAACTGAGTGAAGATAGTAAAGAGGAAATCTATATAAATATCAATGTGTATTTTTCATCGTATTATGATATTTTTAATCTTGCTAAAGAGTTGGACAAAAGAAATGCTTCATTTAATGAAAGGAATTTTGAAGTGATTAATTTGTTAAAAACTAACTCTGAGATATCTCAAGAAGCTTTTATCCCAATATTGGAAACCTTCTTGAAATCTGATAAAAATGCAGTAACTGATATTAAGATTTTTTGGGCAGTGAATATGATGAACTTAAATATTAAGAAGGATTTAGTTTATCAATTAGCCGAATTAAAGGATGTTAAATACATTGATCTTAATACACCCAGATACCGTCTTTTGGGTGAGTTTGAACCTATTGTAAATGTTGAAAAAATCGTCAATGGTGCTGAACCCGGTTTGAAAACGATAAATGCACACAAATTATGGGAATTGGGCTATACAGGTAGAAATATTCTTTTTTTAAGTATGGATACGGGAGTGTTTCCTGAGCATCCTGCGATACGGGATAATTTTGCCGGTAATTATTTGCCGATGAGTCAATGTTGGTTTGGAGTCAGAAGCGAAGAGCCTGCCGATCATGCTTCGTCTAGTCATGGCACTCACACAACCGGTACGACTTTAGGCTTGGACCCGGCCCATAATGATACTATTGGTGTAGCATTTAATGCAATGTGGATAGCAAGTGATCCTGTAGCAAGTTCAAATGACGATTTGCTTGATCCTGCAGCATTTATGAATGTTTTTCAATGGGTTTTGGATCCTGATGGAAATCCTGAAACTTCTGATGATGTTCCAAAGGTAATAAATAATTCGTGGGGATATGACTATACTCTAGCCATGGAATTTGGTGCCTGCGACATGGCAGAGGCAGAAATATTTGTTGTTATGGAAACTGCCGGAATCTGTTCTCCTTTTTCGGCTGGAAATGATGGCCCCGGAGCATCCACTACAGGATTTCCGGCTATGAGGGTTTTTAATGAAGTTAATCCTATGGCTGTAGGTGCCCTGACAGCTTCAAATACTATTGCTTCCTTTTCGAGCAGAGGGCCAACACCTTGTGTTGATGAAGAAGGTCCATTACAAATAAAACCCGAAGTTTCTGCTCCCGGAGTAAATATTCGTTCTTGTTCTGGTATTGATTCATATTCATATTTGCAAGGAACATCAATGGCTTGTCCACATGTGTCGGGAGCATTATTGCTTTTAGCCGAAGCATTTCCTATGGTTTCTGCATTTGAGCTGAAATATGCTTTGTATTATACAGCAATTGATTTGGGTGAAGTTGGCGAGGATAATGTTTATGGACGAGGACTTATAGATGTCTTGGCTGCATACGAATATCTATCTCTGACTTATACTCCTGTACCACCTGTTACAAACGAATATGACCTTCAAATCAGTTTGTTAAATCCTGATGATAATTTTTTATGCCCCGTTAATAGTAATCCTTCAGTACAAATATTGGTTGATAACATTGGTCAGAATCTGATTGATACTTTTACTGTCAAGATTTATATTAATGAATTGCTTGTTTGTGACAGTATAATTGAAATAATACTTCAACCGGGAGAAAATTATTTATTCAATTCAGAATCTTACAATCTTGCAACAGGTAGAAATTATATACATGCTATCGCTAAACCTTATCATAATTATGTTGAATATGATAAATTCAATAATGGAGTGAACAGAAAAATTTATGTTTTGGGAGAAACTGAATTTCCATTTTCTGAAAATTTCGAATTGATTAATGAAGATTTATCAAACTCTGATTTGTTCATTTTAAATCCTGATTATAAAAGCACCTGGACGAATTTGGCCTGGGGAAACGAAGATCAGTTTAAAGCAATGGGAGTTAACTTTAATACATACGGGTCACGTGCATGGGAAGAAGATTTTGCAACTCTGCCACAAATGAATATTCCAAACGATGATAGTATCTTTCTTGTATTTACTTATGCTTATAAGAACAGATTGGTTCATATTTATAATGATAGTTTAGTTGTAGAGATAAGTACCGATTGTGGATTAAACTATAATGAGGTTTTATACAGAGATGGAGGACAAACTCTAGCTACAGTTTCGGGAGATGCCATGTCTTCAATTTATAAACCGCTAGATGTTTCGGAGTTTGATACTGCCTATATTTCTTTGGAAAATTACCGAGGTCAGGATGTGGTTATAAGATTTAAAACAAAAAATGATCGCGGTTCTGTCGTTTATATTGATCAGATTGAAGTGCTGGATTTGTCTGTCAACAATATTGAAGATGAATTTTTGTTTGATTTTAAAAAACCGTTAATATATCCTAATCCTGCACAAGGTTTTATTGTTATTGATTGTGAGTATGAAGACGAACAAATGCAGTTATGTGATATTAGCGGTAAAATAGTTCTTATAATAGATCTGAAACTCGGGAAAAACCACATTCCACTGTCAGATTATTTGCATGGGATGTATTTCGTAAAATATAAAAATTCTTTGTATAACTCAAAAATTGTTATTTGTAAATAAAGATAGTTTTAGAATTCTTAAGCAGTAAAAAAAATGTTATATTTGTTGATGAATTAATAATTTACTACTATGAAAACATTCTTAACAATTTTTGCTGTATTTTTTATTTTATGTTTAGTTATTTTATCATCATGTAAAAAACCTGATGAAACTGGTCCCATTATTTATCTTCTGGGTGTTAATAATCAGATTTTAGAAGCAAATCAGACAGATACAATTTTGTTATTATATACTAAATATGTAGATCCTGGAGTAATTGTTGAGGATAATGTGAGTGACCTTGAGAATATAATTGTAACTGATGATAGCGAAGATGTACTTAGCGTTACCACTGATGGCTATTTGAAAAAGGTAGAAGATGTTAAGATTACTTATACTGCAAAAGATGAGGCTTTAAATGTGTCAACAATCGAAAAACAAATTTCAATCAGGAATATTTCTCAACCTTTTGCAGGGACATATATTACAAACAGGACGAGTATGTACTTGCCTGCTGTAGCCAATTATAATTCAATTGTATCTGTTGATGGTCGTATTCCGGGAAGAATAAGTTTTCCAAAGGTATATAATCACGAGGAGAGTAGTCAAAGTGTTTATTTCAGGATTGTTGCAGATTTATATAGTCCGGACCTTTCTACTAATTATTCTGCTGCAATTGCATATATGGGTACAGCAAGCGACAAAGAAACACCATATTTTTTAGACATGTGTTACGAAGAAGGAATAAATTCGGCGTTGGATTTTGAGTATTTGATGATTTCTGCTCAACCATTTACTGATAATCTAGGTAATCAATATACAATATCGGGAGTAGCTGATCCGACGAATAACGATTTACCTTATTCCCGTATTGAGTATCTTGATGGTTCCAACACTATAAAAAGGATTGTTCTGGAATTAAATGTTACAAAAGATGGGGAATATACTGACAGAGTTACAGAAATATATACTCCTTTATAATAAAATTTAATTAGTGGAAGCTTTAATTTTATAAATAGCGTAAAACAATAAATTCAATATTGCATTGTTTCAATAAAAGATATTATATTTGCTTTATAAAAATATTTTAATAATTTTACGATAATTTTATTTTAAATACTAGTTTATGAAAAGAATATTAAGCATTGTTATAGTGGTTTTTGTAGCTGCTACTGTAATATTTACATCTTGTGGTCCAAAAGATGAAACGGGTCCAAAAATTTATTTATTAGGACTTGAAGGAGTTATATTAAAGGATTATGAAACTGATACTACTGTTTTGCTTTATACAAAATTTGTTGACCCGGGAGTTTTGGTAGAAGATAATGCAACTCAAACTGCAAATATTATTGTTACAAGTAATCGTACAACTGTTTTAGATACTACTTCAGCAGGTTATCTTAAAAAAGTATTGTCTGTTGACCTTATATATACTGCAACAGATGATGAATTAAATGTTTCGACAAGAGCTAGGAATATTACAATTGCGAACATAGCTAATGCTTTTACAAATACTTATGTTACAACAAGAACAACTTTTAATTTGAATAATGACTCTACCTATAATTCAAATGTCGTTGCAGATACTAGAGTTCCCGGAAGATTGAAATTCCCTAAAGTATATGCACATTATTGGGACGGAGAGAAAAGTTATTTTAAAATTAATGCAGATTTGTTTCATCCGGGTTTGTCACAAATTAAATCTGAAAGTATTGGTTATATGGGTACTGCAGATGATAAAGAAAGACCATTTTTCTCAGCAATGAGTTATGAGCAAGGTATAGATTCAATTCTGTGTTTTACTTATCTGAGAATAGATGCTCAATACTATCAGGATTCCGTTGGAGGAGCTTCACATCAGGTTTATATTTCAGGTGTCGAAGATCAGGTAACACATTTACCACTATCTCGTATTGAGTATTTGTTCGGTTCGAAAACTGTTAAAAGGATTGTTCTCGAACTAAATGTTACCAAAAATGGTTTGGTTGACAGAGTTACTGAAGTTTATACTCCTTATTAAAAATGATTGTCTTAAACTAAATATAAGCCGGTTAAGTGCCGGCTTTTTTATTGTAAATCAAATTTGCCGCTAAAAACAAACTCTGCCGGACCTATTAATACTATATTAGTAAAAGTATCATCAAGCTTGATAAAGTTTACAAACAAAGTACCTCCTTTTGCCAGTAGTTTAACAGGTGTAATATTGGTATATTTATGCTTGATTGCTACGATTGCTGCAGCTACAGCTCCGGTGCCACAAGCAAGGGTCTCGTCTTCTACCCCTCTTTCGTATGTTGCAATTCGTATGGTGTTATTTTCTATATCAATAAAATTTACATTAGTTCTTTCGGGTGCAAATCTTTTGTCATTTGCCAATTTAAGACCTTCTGTGCGAACATTGACTTTATTAATATCATCTACAATTTTTACAAAATGAGGCGAACCTGTATTTAAAAAGAACCCGTCTTCAAATGTATGTATATCTTTTACATCAGCCATAGAAAGCTGAATTTTCTCATCTGAAACAAAAGCAGAATGTAACCCATCAAATGCCGAAAATACCATCCTTGTCTTCGCAATGTTGTTATCTACAGCGTATTTTGCAATACATCTCCCTCCGTTGCCACACATACTTGCTTCTTTACCGTTCGAATTATAATATTTCATTGCAAAATCAGCAAGTAAAGAATCATATATTGTCATCATACCATCTGCTCCAATTCCAAAACGCCTGTCGCAGAGTAATTTAATCTGTTCTTCTGTCAGTTTTATTTCATTGTTTCTGCAGTCAATAATAATAAAATCGTTACCTGCACCCTGATATTTACTAAATTCAACTATCATAAAACTTCATCTGTTTAAATTATGAAATTTTTTATGTGTTATATTTTCTGTAAAAATAGCAAATTTATATTGGAATGTTTTAAATAAAATATCAAATAATAAGAATATCCGATACTAAGGAATTTTAATTCCTAATATCGGATAAACAAAATATAATTTAATTGTATTAGATAAACAAATTTACTCCTGCTTGTTCAGCTTTTTCCATATATGTTGCAACACCACCTATTTCTACTCCGTCAATCAGTTCTTCTTTTTTTATTCCCATAAGGTCCATGCTCATTTGACAAGCTATTATTTTAACTCCAGATTCTGTCGCTGATTTTATCATTTCTTCTAAAGAAGCAATATTTTTGGATTTCATTGTCTTCTTTATTAAGCTTCGTCCGATTCCCATCATGTGAAGTTTGGAGAGTTTTAATGCAGAAGAGTTTTTGGGTAACATAAGTCCGAACATTTTTTCCATAAAAGTTTTGTTGACGCTAGGCTTGTTTTTTCGTTTCAGTACGCTAAGTCCCCAAAATGTTGCAAAAATTGTAACTTTTGCACCTGTAGCGGCAGCTCCGTTTGCCAGTACAAATGTTGCTAAAGCTTTGTCAAGGTCTTCGCTAAATAAAATTATAGTTTTATCGCTTATGCCTGTAGATTTATTTGCCTGCATGTCAACTACAGGTAATTTTTTCTCTAAAACAGCAGTTATTTTGGCTCCTTTTGTTTCTAATGATATGAGCTTATTTCCGGTTATATTTGCCCAGGCGTTTACATCTTTTGCAAATCCCGGATCCGAAGCACTTATTTCAATCATATCACCTGCCTGAATTGAGTCCATTTTCTTTTTTAATTCCAAAATTGGTCCCGGACATTGCAATCCACAGGCATTAACATTTAATATTTTTCCGGATGAAAGTGAGGGAACCGGCTCTGTTGAGGCTTTTTGGTCGTATTGATATAAGTGATCGTCTTTTTTTATTGTTATATTGTCAAATATGTCTTCGTTGCTCTGTTTTTCGTTTGCGATTTCATAGGTCTTGTAACCACCGCTGAGGTTATATACTTCGGTAAAGCCATTGTGTGATAAAATCATTGAACTTAAGTATCCACGTTGTCCAACGGCACAGAATACAACAATTTTTTTATCTTTAGGAATTTTATCTAAATTTTGACGCAAAGTGTTAAGGTCAATATGGTGAGCATTTTCAATTGAACCAAGTTCGTATTCTTCTTTTGTCCTGATATCAAGAATAAAAACATCGTTTTGATCTAGTCTCATTAATTCACGCCAGGTAATCATTTTTACTTTTCCTTTTATCATATTCTCGGCAACAAATCCTGCAATATTAACAGGGTCTTTAGCAGATGAAAAGGGTGGGGCATAGGCATGCTCTATTTCCTGGAGGTCATAAATATCTCCATTGTTTTTTATTACTGTTGCGAATAAATCAATTCTTTTATCAACGCCGTCATAACCTACAATTTGTGCTCCGAATAATTTACCGGTTTCAGGTTCGAACACTATCTTTATAGACATTGGCATTGCATCAGGATAATATCCGGCATGTGATGATAAATGGGTTACTGACGATGCGTAATTAATATTATGCTGTTTTAATGTTCTTCCAGAGACACCTGTTGAAGCAACAGTCAAGTCAAATACTTTTGCAATGGCCGTATTTATTGAACCTGTATATTTCCTGTGATTGCCTTCAACAATATTATCTGCAACAATTCTACCCTGCTTGTTTGCGGGACCGGCAAGATAAGTTATCATTTTCTTATGTATGATTGGGTTTTCAAATTCTATTGCGTCTCCAAGTGCATAAATATCAGGGTCATTTGTCTGCAAAAATTCGTTTACAACTATTCCCTTTGTAATACCAATTTCAAGTCCGGCCTCAACAGCGAGTTTGTTTTCAGGACGAACGCCTATACTCAATACGACCATGTCTGCTTCGAGAACTCTTCCACTGCTAAGTGAAACTTTAAGATGGTTGTCTTTTCTTACAAATCCGTTTACAGCATCTTTTAAATAAAACTCAACATCTTTGGTTTTAAGATGCTGATGAACTAACGAAGCCATACTAAAATCCAAAGGTGTCATAACTTGTTCGGCCATCTCAACTATTGAAACTTTAACTCCCAAATGGTGAAGATTCTCAGCCATTTCGAGACCAATAAAACCGGCTCCCACAACTATTGCTTTAGAAACTTTATGCTCGGTAAGATATGATTTTATTATATCTGTATCATGAACGTTGCGTAAAGTAAATATACCTTGTTCGTTTATGCCTGGAATAGCAGGTCTTACAGGTTCTGCCCCCGGAGCTAGCACAAGTTTGTCGTAACTTTCAGTATAAATGTCACCTGTTTCAAGATTTTTTACTTCTATATGTTTTTTATCTTTATTTATCTTGGTGACTTCACTCATTACCCTGACTTCAAGATTAAATCTTGTCCCAAATGATTCAGGCGTTTGAACAAATAAATTGTCACGATTTTCAATAATCCCTCCTATATAATAAGGTAAGCCACAATTTGCATAAGAAATGTACTTGCCTCTTTCAAACATAATTATCTCTGATTTTTCGTCAATTCTTCTTAATCTTGCTGCTGTTGAAGCTCCTCCGGCGACACCGCCAATTATTAGTATTTTCATATTTTTTGTTTTTTTGTTTTAATTTCATAATAACAAATAAATGCAGAAATAGTTTATCAACTACTATAAAAGTTCAAAAAAGATTATAACAACTTTAAAAATATCTTTATAAAAATGATTATGAGATATTGTAAATTTAATGAATAGTCACAAACAATCAAATATTATGTAGTATCTATCTTACAATTTGGGAGATTATTATTCTTTATTTTATTATTCAATTATTTTTGAAATGCCCATATAAATTTGGCTGTAGTCTTCATAAACTGATACTTCAATTCTGGTTTTAATAGTGTTGGCTTTGTTTATATATTCGTAAAGATATAATGTATAAGCTTCAGTATATCCATAATAATAAACTGTGCCGTCATCTCCGAAATCAAATCCTAAATCTTCTTCAAATTCTTCTACTTTTTCAGTTTTTGTCCAGCCACTAAAGCAGTTTTTAATGTCATTGTAATATTCAGAAGCTTTGCTAATTTCTAGTTCTTTTGCATAAAAATGTAAGTTCCACAGATCAAAAACAGTTTGATGTGAAATTGTTCCGGATGTAAAGTGTTGGGGTAAAAATTTTGACTCTGATTCTATACTGAACTTTGAATAGCTGCTTTCAGCTTCTGTTCCCGGTTTTACTAAATCACTAAGAGTATTGTTTTCAAACATACTTATAATTTTTGTAAGGTTTTCGCAGGGATTTGTTGGTTCGTATGACCCTTGTGCAACAACCAGTAAAGGACAAACTGATAAAATTAGGATTATTAAATTTTTCATAGCATTAAATTTAAATTAACATTTTTTACTTTCTCATAGTTTTGTAATCTGACAAAAATAATAAAAAAGTTAAAATAATTATTGTCTGACAAATTCTTTTAGATTCCTCTCTGAAATATAATTCAATACATTGTATTTATTGGATATCAATGAATTGAAACCAATCGCTATGATTAATATTTAACCTCATTATTTAATTACTATAAATTTTTTTACAAAAAAGTACAATTTTTTTTTGTTTTATAAAAAAACAGTTTATATTTGTATTAAAATAATATCAAAATAATATCAAAAAATTAAAAAAATGGAAACAAAAGAATTTACTAAGACTATGGCAGGACTATCAAATGGCTTCCTGCATTTATTTATTGACTTATTAATTATTGTGATGATAGTTCTGTCGGCAATCGGGTTTTCATATCCTGACCTAATGGTACTGTCAATTATTGGTTTTTGTGTTTTAACAATGGTTTGGGTTTTACACATAATAGGATTTGTAATGATTCAACCAAATATGTCTATTGTTCTAACTTGGTTTGGAGTTTATTCCGGAACAATTAAGCAAAACGGTTTTTTCTGGATAAATCCTTTTTATGGTAAGAAGAAACTATCGTTAAGGGCTTTAAATATGGACGTTGAGCCGATAAAGGTAAACGATAAGAATGGAAATCCGATTATGATTGGTTTAGTTTTGGTTTGGAAAATCAGGGATACGTACAAAGCCTGTTTCGAAATAGATTCGACAAACAGCCCAGGCATGGGGAATGTAAGTTTGAAAAGCTATGAGCATTTTGTAAAGGTTCAGAGTGATGCGGCATTGCGTAAAGTTGCCGGAATGTACGCCTATGATCATACAGATCAGACAAATGAAGAAATAACTCTTCGTTCGGGCGGTGAAGAAATAAACGATAAGCTTGAAGAAGAATTGACAGAACGTCTTGCAATTGCAGGAATACAGGTAGGGGAGGCTCGCATTAATTATTTAGCCTATGCTGCCGAAATTGCAAGTGTGATGTTGAGGCGTCAGCAAGCAGAAGCTATAATTGCTGCTCGTGAAAAGATTGTTGAAGGAGCCGTTTCGATGGTCGAATTAGCTCTGAATAAATTGCAAGAAAAAAATGTTGTAAATCTTGATGATGAGAAGAAGGCTACAATGGTTAGTAATTTATTAGTGGTATTATGTGCTGACGAGGCTGCAAGCCCTGTTATTAATACCGGCACATTATATTAGTAATAAAACATAAGCTTTAATAATCTCGAATTGAAAATTCGAGATTATTGGAGCTTGACAATTGATATTTGGAATTTAATTTTAATGTTTTTATGTCTCAGAAAAAACCATTTGTGTTACGAGTAGATGAGGAAATGCTTAAAGCTTTGGAAAAATGGGCTGCAGACGATTTTCGAAGTATAAACGGACAAATAGAGTGGCTTTTGAGTGAAGCTCTAAAGAAAAGTAAGCGTTTCCCTAAGAAGAAAATTGATAATAATAATGCTGAATAATATTTAAGTATTTTCTAACATTGCATTTCCTAAATTATTTGTATTTTTGTCATGTCTAAAAATTTTGGATGTTAAAATTTAATTTGGATCTGGTAAAATAAATAATCTTGGACATTTGTCCCGGATTATTCTACTCGTACACTCGGGCAAATTCTTGTCGGAGTTATTATATAATTATATTATTATTAAAATATGAGGTTAGGCAATCTAAATAATAATTTTAAAGTTTGACCTCAATAAAAAAAATGAAAATCATGAGTAACGAAAATAAATCAATTCACGAATTTGATTTCGATCTAATTTGTGAATATTTCTCAAGTATTGAAAGACAAGGTCCCGGTAGTCCTGAAGCAACAATAAAAGCTTTAAGTTATATTGATAATTTAAGCGAAAAATCACATATTGCTGATATTGGTTGTGGAACAGGAGGTCAAACTATGGTCTTGGCAAAAAACACACAAGCAACAATTACAGGAATTGATCTTTTTCCAAGATTTGTAGATTTGTTTAATACTAATGCCACCAAACTGAATTTTCAGGACAGGGTAAAGGGAGTTGTAGGTTCAATGGACAATCTGCATTTTAAAGACGAAGAACTGGATCTTATTTGGTCAGAGGGTGCGATCTATAATATTGGTTATAAGCGAGGTCTGACTGAATGGAAAAGGTTTTTGAAGAAGGGTGGTTACATTGCAGTAACAGAAGCATCATGGTTTACCGAAAAAAGACCTGAGGAGATTAATAGCTTTTGGCAGGATGCTTATGCTGAAATAGACACAATTCCTGTTAAGATATCTCAGATGCAGAAAGCCGGATATATTCCGGTTGCCAGCTTTATTCTTCCTGAAAATTGCTGGACTGGGAATTTTTATATTCCACAGATTAAAGCACAAGAGATTTTCCTGAAGAAATATAAAGATAATAGAACTGCCCAAGAACTAGTGGCAAGCCAAAGACTGGAATCAAAACTTTACTCAAAGTACAAAGAGTATTATGGCTATGTCTTTTATATCGGAAAGAAACTCTAAACTAGAATTTAATAAGGATTGTCGCTGATTGCAGGGGCAATCCTTATTTTTATTGTAAATTCAAAATAAAAAAAAAGGATTCATTTATTTTATTTATTTTGCAACAATATTATTGTAATTAACAAAAAGAAATAATATCAACCATGATATGAAAAGTCCGAAAGCTTTTTTTAAGATAATTAGTAGAATGTATATTAAAATAAAGGCTTCCAGAGAAATGAACTTTTATTTTATTCAATTTAATCTTATTGTTGCAATACTTTTCAGCTCTTTTGAATCATTTTCTCAGGACTGGCAATATTATGATTCACTGCGACAGGTTTCAATTGATATGAAAGACTTTGAAAGTGCTGAGAGATATGCAGGATTAAGTATAGAAAAATATTCATTAGCTCATGATACTATTAATATTGAGTTTGCAGATTTGCTATATAAATACACCGAAATTTTAATTAGTCAGGAAAAATATAGTGAAGCAGAGATATTATGTTTTAGAGATATTGCTATAAGAAGAAAACTATTTGATTGCAATAATGAAAGTTATACTCAAAGTTTGGCAAATTTGGTTCTTATTTATAATGAAACGCAAGAATATATTAAATGTGAACCCATATTACTCGAATTGCTAAGTCTTTATGAAGAACTATTTGAAAAAAAATCAATCAATTATCTTAATACCTTGAATGATTTAGGATATGTGAACAGATCAATTGGCAACTATAGACTAGCTGAATTTTATTATAAGCAATGCGTTTCAATTGCACAGGAATTGTATGGTAAGAAAGATATAAATTATGCAATAATAATTAGTAACCTAGCAGGAACTTATCGTAAAAGTGGGGATTTTTCAAAGGCAGAGCCATTATTGTTGGAAGCTTCTGAAATAATAGAAGAACTGTATGGTAGTAATCATATGTATTATGCTACAATACTTAACAATACTGCTCAGTTATATCTCGAAATAGGTCAATTAGAACGTGCAGAAAACCTTCTTGAACAGGCTCATAAAATAATTTTATCAACTGTAGTGGAAACCGATCCGATTTATTCACAGTCATTAAATAATCTGGCAAGTATATATATAATGAATGAAAAATTTGAAGAGGCCATAGAATTACTTGAAAAATCAGCAAAAATTCGTTTACAAATTTATGGTGATAGTCATAATTCTTATGCAGAGACATTAAATAGTTTTGCCATTCTATACTCTAAAAAAGGTGATACTGAAACTGCGGAAAAATACTATCTCGAAACTTATAGAATTTTTAAAAATACCAGACTTGATAATCCGGAAAAATATGCAATCTCTTTGACAAATTTGGGTGATGTATATCGAGTTATGGGTAATTATGAGCTATCAGAAAAATATTTTCATGAGGCAATTGAAATACAACGTAGTGTAGTGGGTGGTATCTCACCTGAATACATAAACACGAGAATAGATATGTTACTAGTATTATATGCCACTGGAAGAATTTCGGAAGCTGCCACAGAATTATTTAATATAGTTCCCGATTTAAATCAACAATTGAAGAATCAAATTGGATTTTTGTCTGAAAATGAAATGAACAATTATTTAAAACGAAACCTTTTTAAATATAATTATATTAGGAATTTTTGTCTTAAGAACAAAGAGGAAAATCCGGAACTCGTAGTAGCAATTTATGATATTGAACTAAATTTGAAAGCAATGCTGCTGAACTCAGGAATACAAATGAGACAAAGTATTATTGATAGTAATGACTCACTTTTAATAAATATATATGACAGATGGATTGATTTGAGAAGTGAATTGACAGGACAATACCTATTACATCCCGATAAGCGTAATAAGAATTTAGCACAAATAGAAGATGAAATAAATTCACTTGAGAAAAAACTTGTTCGTGGAACGCACGATTTTGTTAAAAGCATGAGTATGTTTAATGTAGGATGGAAAGATGTTCAGTCAAAATTGGCTGATGATGAGGTATGTATTGAATTTGTTTCATTTCCTGATTATGATGGTACAAAACTGTCGGATGATAACATCTATGCAGCTATTATATTGAGAAAGGATTTTGAATTTCCAAAGATGATTTATCTCTGTAATCAGACAGACATTGAAAGAATAATGAATCCTGGTTATTTTGGTAATATTGATTCAACATCTTCGAAACATAATGACAGGGGTGTAATTCTTATGAGAAATAAACAGAACAATTTATTATATGATGAAATCTACAAAATAATTTGGCTACCATTAGAAGTAATGCTAAAAGATGTAAAAAAAGTATATTTATCACCCTCGGGGCTTTTACATAAAATTTCTTTTGTTGCAATAAAAGATTTGGAAAGAAAATATTTGTCTGAGAGATTTGAATTAATTCATTTGGTAAGCTCAGCAGAATTAGTAACAAGTGCAAACAAATCACAATATATTAATACCGATGACAGAGCTTTGATAGTAGGTGGTATAGATTTTAATAAAAGTAGTTCATTAATCAATATTGATTTAGTTGGTAATAAAATAAATATTGATAGCAGATTTCAGGATGGTTATTGGAATTATCTTGAAGGAACAATGACTGAGGCTAATTATATTGATAGCATACTTAAGATTAATAATATTAAATCGGATTTAACATACGGAGAAAACGCAACTGAGGAATTATTTAAGTCATATTCAGGAAATTCACCTCAAATTATACATATTGCAACACATGGTTTCTTTTTTCAGAAAGCTGAACCGGAAACATATAATGATAATTTTAATGATGGACAATATCTTTTTAGACAGGCATCAAATCCTTTATTAAGATCGGGCTTATTATTTGCCGGAGCTAATTATTTGTGGAGAGGAGGGAAGGTCCCATTCAATGTCGAAGATGGTATTCTCACTGCATATGAAGTGTCGAACTTGAATCTTAATAAGACTAAACTTGTAATTCTTTCTGCTTGTGAAACGGGACTAGGGGAGATTTCTGACAGTGAGGGTGTGTATGGCTTGCAAAGAGCTTTTAAAATTGCAGGTGCCGATTATATTATTATGAGTTTATGGCAAGTTCCTGATAAAGAAACTGCGGAGTTTATGCAATTATTTTACAACTATTGTTTGCAGAACTGTAAAATTAGTGATGCATTCAGAAAAGCTCAAAATGAAATGAGAGTTAAGTATGAAGATTTCTATTGGGCAGCTTTTGTTTTGGTCGAGTAGTAGTACTTGATATTGAGAAAATATTTTTGATTCTTTTGCCTACTCCAGATTTATCCTATCACCATGAGAAATTGGATTTGAAATTACTATGAACTCTAGGTTTGAGTCTGTTATGTTTGTAATCTTATGTTTCTCACACGGCATAATAGAAATGCCTTGTTTTTGTTTTAGTGTATAAACTGCACCTTCAATTTCGAAGCAGGCTTCACCTGATAGAATATAAAAAAATTGTTGCGATTTTTCGTGATAATGTTGTTTTTCCTGAGTCCCAGGTGGCATCGTCTCTTTAATGACAGACAAATTTTCTGTTTTAACAAAATGCCAGCCATGGCAATCTTTTCCCCAAATATAGTGATCTGAATTGTTAGTATCAATTATTCTTTTAAATTCTTGTTTTTTCATAATTTAAATATTCTCTCTCAGTTTGTCAATTAGCTGACAAATTTAGAAAAAATCACAATAGAATTATTTCGTGGTGGGAAATAATGTTTTTATAGTTGAAGAATAATATTCATTTAATAATCACTTTAATTTCTTTAACAATAATATTGTTTGAATATATTTTAAGAATATATAATCCGGGATTTAATTCTTTGTTGAAATAGATATTTTCAATTTCATCAGGATTTTGTAAAGAACTATTATATATTTTTTTTCCATCTAGGTTATATATTTCTATTTCGGGGTTTTCAAGTTTTAAATCTGAGTATATATTTAGATATTTACCATCAAATGGATTTGGATAAACATTAATGCTATTATTCTCATCATTATGAATGATTTGCACTGCAATAACAGAGCAATATTTAAACGTCCCATCAAAATCGGTTTGTTTTAATCGGTAGTATATAGTTGCATCAGAATTATTAAGAATGGGGTTGTCGGTATACGAATAACTGATTTGATGATTAGAGGTTCCTGCTCCCTTAACTGTTACTACCGTATTCCAATTTATGTTATTTATATCTGTCGGCGATTCATAACTTCTTTCAATTGTAAAATAATCATTGTTTGTTTCACTCGCAGTAGTCCAGTGAAGCATTACTAGGTCAGGCTTATTAAAATTGCCATTAAATTTTAGAAGTCCTACTGGAGTGGTACCATCATATTCATCAGCACCAATGTCTGGATTTCGCAGATCATCGTCAATATCATCTGTTATTCCGTCAATTGTAATTGCGTTATCAATGCATGGGGAACTTTCAGTTATGTGCAAATCAAACGGGTCTGTATCTGAAACGAATAAAGGATCATCAGAAATGGAGTTTGTATCATCAGAATTTGCAGCTTGCAGCTCTGCAATAGTTTCTACATCACCAGCAGCATCCCAGTGTGCAATTGTTGCATTGTTAACAGAAAAATAATTGTTATTATTACATGAAATAATACCTCCGACACTGTTATACATAGGAATTCCATAGTCTGCCATCAATATATTGTTTATAAAAACAAAATTTGCATTATTTGCTGGGTCAGCACTATAAGGTCCGTTCACATACATAGCTTTTGAACTGGTCGAGTTTGTGCCGGTAGTTAATATACTGTTGTAATAGAAGTTTTTGTTTTTGGTAGCATTAGTATATATTCCGGTCGAGGTTCCGGTACCTCCAACTGTAATCATGTTATTGGATATTTCGCCCGGATCGTTGGGTCCGCTGTATTCTGTAACACAAGCTAATAATTCAATCCCATAATTGTTTGTTGCACCAGTTTTAATGATCTCATTTTTACGAATAAGAAGGATTTCATTCACCCCGAAGAGATATATCCCGGTTGTAGCGGGTCCGTTATATGTTGTTGCATTTATTATTTTATTACGATAAAGGTCTGCATTCTCAATATATTGGAGGTATATTCCGTATCTGTAATTTTCAAGAATATTGTCTTCGATTTTGATATTTTTTTTAAAAGAGTTTGATTTGCCTTCGAAGTATATTCCATTGTATCCGTTTAAAATATGATTATTTGAAACAGTAATATTTTCTTCTCCTGTGAAAGAGCTCCCGCTGAATATTGCGGCTTGATCACTGCCTGAACCACCTGCTCTGCCGATGATAATATTATTGTCAATGATAATGTTTTTCGAATCGCCCGTTATATCAATAACAACAGCATAATTTGAAGTTCCTGTACGTTCAATGCTCATGTCTTGTATAGTTAGATAATTTACTCCATTTATTTGTAGAGTATAATTATCTGCAATTCCTGTGCTGCTGGGATGGGAGATTAGCACATCCTGTCTGTCGCCGCTTTCGGATTTGAATGTTATTGTGTTGTCAGATGAATTTCCGGGGATTACGGGAATAGAAACCTGTTCGCTGTATGTGTCGGATTGTACGTCAAAGATTACTGCACCAGAAAGTCCGTAATTAGCCATAGCGTCGGTGGCATCATTAAAACTAATAAAATTTCCGGTACTTCCAATCGTATAAGTTCCTGCTAGTCCGGGCATTAAATCCGATTTTATTGCCTCATCATTATCTGTGTTCACATCCTCATGACTATTCGGAGAAACTGTTCTTACTTTTATTTCATATACTATACCTGAACTGAAATTGAACGAACCGATATTAACTGATTCGGTTTCTTCGGTAGCAAGATTTCCTGTCCAGTCAAAGTTGGTTTGAGTGGCTTCGTTTACTTCCCATTCTATTGTTACAGATGTAAGATTGTCTGTGCCGTAATTTCTCAGAGTGACATAAATATCATTTTCTCCGGGAGGGAAAGGTTTATCAGGCTCATCTATTGATAGTATTCCTGCATCATCGGCCAAACCTGTTGCAAGCTCATGTGCACCAATTGTTGTAGGATCAAGTCTTTCTACTTCGTCAATATCATTCGGAACAGATGCAAAATACTGTCCACGTCCTATCAGCTCTATGGCAGTTGCTTTCCATCCAACACCATCAACAAATTGCATTTCCGGATCGATATTATATGAATTTGTTTCACCAGATTGGGCTATATGATCTGCAAATGTCGTACGATTCCCTCCTTTTACATAGCTTCTTGAAAAATTGGCTCCTTCTGTCCACCAGTAAACATTATTATCATAATTATTAAATCCCGGATTATTGGCAAAATAAACAGAATATGAACTTGAACTGGTTGATGCATTAACAAAAATATTATTAATGATATTCATATCTATAGAGCCTGTAGTCCCTTGACTGAAAACTCTGTTTGAAGCACTTGTACCTCCTGAAATATAGATCGTATTATTGTAAATATCCCAGTAATTGTTACCTGTAAAAGCAATTTCAATTGCATAAGCTGCAGAAGATCCGTTTATTACCTGGATAGAGTTGTTAGCCATTAAAGCATTATTCCCGGACGAACCTGCATTATTTGATGATAGTGCTATTCCTGACCTAAGATATCCTGATTCTGTAGTGTAAATATAGTTATTTGTTATTTTTGTTTTTCCCTGACAGCCTTCTATTGAAATGCCATATATGCTTGTTCCTGTTCCATTTGTTCTGACTGTATTTCCATTTATTATTGGAGCAGTGAACTGTAGTAAATATATTCCTCTACCATTTTTGAAGTTTTCAAAAACATTGTTTTCAATAATCAAACCTCCAGGCCTCTCGGTAGAATTCATAGTCATGTATATTCCATGATTCCCGTTTGTCAGAATAGAATTTTTCAGTGTAAAATTGTCAACTCCATTGCCATTTGTTGTTTGGCTTGAATAAATAGTGGCATTAGCAAATGTAGTCCCGGAACTTGTACATCCAATTAAAAAACAATTGTCAATAGTATTATTATCGGCATTTGTACCCAGGATTAAGGCAGATCCGCTTGCACTTGTATTTTGTATTGTTATGTGTTGAAATGTTACATATTTACACGTTAAAGTTATCGGAGTCCCTGCTCTCTTTATAACAACAAGGTCTGCATCTTCATTTTCTGACTTAAAAACAATCTGATTAGTTTCGGTTCCAATAGCCGAAATTGTTTGCATCGAACCAAGTGTTTCGTTTAAATCACGGATTAAAAATGTTACGCCACCGACTCCAACCCCAACGGCATTCAGAGCAGTTACAGCATCAGAAAAGTTTGAATAGTCCGGAGAAGAACCTCCAATAGTTTTAATTCCAGTAAGTTGTGCGAATGAATTGGTACTAATAAACAAACAAACGAAAATCGTAATACATTTTAATACAATAACACATTTGTTAGTATCAGGATTCATTTGTAAATATGCAATAATTTTTCTCTAATTCTATTATGCAATATACGATTTTATTTGATATAAACAAAATGCTTAAGATTTTTTTATAAACCATACCTGACTTAGAAAATATCTTTTATTCTATATATGAAAAAAAGCCATTTTAAATATTTAAAATGGCAGCGAATTTATAATCATTAAGTATTAGAAATATTGTTTTATTCTTTTAAAAATGGGCTATACATTAAAATTGCATGGTTTTCGGCTAATAAATATTCAGTTTCTTCTTTATTATTTCTAGTTTCAATTTTAAATATTTGATTGTGTCTGGAATATGCACCCCAAAATTGTTGTTTTATTATGTGATTTCTTTCTTCGACTCTATAGAGAGCATCAATTTCTTGGTTTGAAAAAAGCTCTCCGTTAAGATATGTATCGTCTGTCCATAGTTTTATTTGAAAACTGTCTTTCGTGTCGTTTTTAACCTGAAAATCAATATAATTGTATGACAAAGTTGCACCTGCACCAAATGGAACCTGTCTGTTGACATCGGGAAAAACATCAAAACCGTGTCTGTGTCTTTCGGTTATTGTGAGAGGACTATGAGCAAAAATCCAAAACAGTAAATTTCCAAGTTGGCATAATCCACCACCTATTCCTTTATCAATTTTACCTTGATTAAGAACTAGTCCTTCAAGATAGCCTTTGGATTTTGTAGGACGACCGACTAACTTCCAAAATGATAAGGTCTCGCCGGGTTTAATTACCACATTATTTAAATGTCGAATAGCTATTTCAAGATTTTTTCTTTTGTTTTCCTGTAAATACATTTCTACATCTTTTAGTTGACGTAGTATGACAGATTTGTGCTTGAAAACTGAAAAAGTAAACGGAAGACTATCTTTTTTTGCCCATGATACATCTTTAAAAAACCAAATAAATTTCCTTATCAAGATATAATATTCTCTACCGAGAATTTGCCTTAATTTCTTTCTTGATTTTGGTTTAGTGATTTCGTTCATTTGTTTTTTTCGTTACCTTAATATTTGAAAACTTCAAAATAGTTAGTTTTTCACAATAAACAAAATTTGTATTAAATTTAAACTCTTGATTATAAATATTATTACTGACAAAAATTAGACTTATAATAAAAAATGTCTTTTTGCTGCTTATTATTTGTTCTTTGAAGAGAAATACAATTTTTGATTTTTGCTACTATCGGATTATTTGTTTTTTATAATAAACTAAAGGTTTTTGACATTTTAATTATAATGCTGTAATAGGAGGGTAGATATTATTCCGGCACTCTGTCGGGACCATTGTTTTTAATTTTGTTGTTTTCAAATTGAAAAACCGGATGATCTTTAATTGCTTCTTGCCAAACTCCTCCCTCAATATCGGTGTAAGCACCCAATGAGTTATTATGAATGTAGCAGTTTCTAATTAAAATGTCAGAATTTCCCATATTATCATGTAAACCGGCGAGGCCGCATCCGTTTAAATCACAAGCGTCAATAATACAATTATGTGCATTGTCGAACATTATTACCCTTCCACTGCAGTTCTGATGCTCTGGGTCGCCGGGTTGAGTGTGCTGTAAATGAAGGTTCTTAATCATAATATTAGTTCCGAAAATATCCAATACGCTTGCATAAAGTTGGTTGCAATAATGATGAACATTCCCAATTCCTTCAACTACAATGTTATTACCATAAACCCACACATCGTTATCCGAATAATAAGTTCCCTCTTCTACTAGTACATAAACATTAGATACTTCGGGGTTCTGACTAAAATATTCAAATAACGACTTATATTCCCTTTCCGGGCCGATAATAACTGTAGCGGTAGGCTCAAAATCTATCAGCCAGCTTGCTATTGGATTGGTTTCTTTTGCATAATCAGATTTTTGAAATGCTTTTTGATCAATGTTCTCTTTCTTTGTCGTCTCCGATACCTTACATGAAAATAGTAACACACAGACTGACAGTAAGTAAATCGTTTTTTTCATAGGGCTAATTTGAGTTAAAATTAAATCTAATTTCAAAAATATAAAATTTGTAATAGCTTTTGATTAAATGCACAGATAATTTGAATTAAATTGTTTTTCATTTTTGAACACCTCAAGAATCAAATTATTGATTATAGGAATTGATGTAATTTATCCAAAAGCAATCATGGTAGTCTGTTGCCATGTGTAATAATAAGCCGAATGAAATTATTCTGATTATATTATTTTTTTGAAATAGTAATATCGCATAAAATGCAATTGCGTAATAGCTGTGTAAAGGATGAAAACCTATATTACATCTGTTAGGATCAAAAATTGGGCTTGCAATCAAATGATCTAAATCTACTAACATGGTCAATAGTAGTATTGAAAATATTTGTCGCCAGTTTTTTCTATAGAAAACAAAGGCAATGATAAAAGGAAGAACTAGATGTAAGCTGTAATGAATACTTGTTTGAATTATTTTTATCGTGTTTACATCCATTTTAGTATTTTATTTTGATTAACTGACGTTATTCGAAATAACTCGCGAAGTTAGTATAATTTACATATAAAGTTGGGACTTAAATATACCTGTTACGTTTGATGCTAAAAGATAGCTGACATTTACTCACAAATTAAATATTTTTCACATGTGTTATTCGCACTATCTATTAAAAAGTGCTCCCACAAAAAAGCGGGGCTGGTTATGATCTATAGCTTCATTAGAGCTCCGCCATTCGGAACTCGTCAAAGTCAATTTTCGATAAAATATTTTTAGGTGCTAAACTGTTCCAATTGGTAATATTTGCTTACTTCTTTTATCCTTGGTTATTCTTTATAGTTATTGTTTAATTATTCTCAAAGAAATTACCATATCATCTGTAGTGATTTTTATGAAGTATATACCGTTAGGTTTTTCACTAATATCAACATTTTTATTATCATTGCTAGTTAAAACAAGTTGTCCTTGTTGGTTTATGATTTCAATCTTTTTTATATTATCAAATTCAATATTGATTATTCCAGTTGTTGGATTTGGATACAAATTAGGTTGCTTCATAATATAATATTGATTTTGGGAGGTTGTAGTACATGATGATGTTTCCGGATAAACCGCAATGTCATCCGCCTCAGTCCCAAGTATAGTATTTACAAATCCACTTAAACTGCAACTTGAATTTATCAAATATGTATTAAGTGCTGTTGAAAAAGTTAACCAATTAGAGCCATTACTTGGATCATCCCCAATTTCTAACATTTCTGTGCCAGAATTACAACCAAAATCAAAATCGCTTAAATATATTGTTCTTATGGTTGGGTCTGATAGCAATTTATAATTAATGCTGAGACTGTCTATGTCGTAAATTAGTTGCCATTTGGTGTTTTCCCATACAGAATCTAAAACAGAAAATCCATAATTAATCAACGGTATAGTACTTGAACCGGGATAGTTTTTAACCATATCAGCAGCTTTAACAAATCTATCAGTTGAACTGCTTACATTAACAGGAATAGGAGTTGCTCCCCCCCAACCGATAAAATTAGAGAGATAAGTCAGCGAATAGCTATATGAGCTGTTTGCTAATGCACATGCAGTATAATTTGCGCCTGTGTATACTGTATATGTATCAGAAATAAATTCAATTATTGCCCTGTCTCCAGTACTATCCATCAAATGAAAGTGGATAGGGAACTTATATTCTGCATCTGATATTCTAATTAATGCATCTGTATTTATTGCCTCTGCAACAGTTTCACAATTGTCTAAAATATACTGTATCCATTGATGCGAAATGAGTGATTGTCTTCCATCTGTCGGTGGATAATTTGAACTTCCATAGTACATATGTTCGACAACCAATCCTTTTTCATTTATACCGCCATGTGGTATATCGCAACTAATTTGATTAAAAGTTATGCTGCCATAAATTGATGTCCAAATTGCTCTAGATTCAGTACTCGTTGAATCAAAATATGCAACCTTGCTCACATCTCTTTTATTAATAAAAACATATCCGAATTCAGTTTCAGTATCCAAGTTACGACCAAAAATATCTCTTTGGTTTTCAGACAGTGAAAATGTTGTGCATCCATATTCCTGACTGCTTCCATTTATTGCAAATAATGAAAGTAATACAACAGATATAAAAGTAAATGATATTCTGATCGGGTTCATGTTTTTGTTTTTATTTTGGATGCTAACTATTGTATTTATCGCTACTGTTTTGACTTCTACTCTTTAATTATTTTTGTTGTAAATAATTGATTGTCATGTTGAATTTTAATAAAATAAATTCCATTTTCTAAATTTGATAAATCGATTTTCTGATTTTGTTGAATGTCATTTCTTTCGATTATCTTTTTTCCTGTAATGTCAGAAATTACTAATTCTTGAATAGCTAGGTTTTCAAAATCCAAGTTCAGTATTTTGTTTGTAGGATTAGGATAAATTTTAATTACGTTATTTTCTAATGTTTCGATACCTACAAAAGCATTAACGGTAATATCAATAATACATTCTGCTTGATTACCTGCGTTATCGATTGCTGTCCAAGTAATTGTATAAGTGCCGGGGTTAAAAGTTGCGTCAGCGATAGATTCTGTGTTTGTATAATCGTTTGTTATAATAGCTATTTGGCAATTGTCATCAGCTGTAGCGTCCAAGCCTGTTCCTTCAATATATAAAAATGTCTCCCCTTGTTCGAGATCAATTATCTGATTTTCGGCACAAGTTATTGTAGGCGGAATATTTTCTATTGTTAAAACAGCATCATCACTTGTTTGTTCTCCTAAACTATTGGAAACAATACAATGGAATTGGTATTGATCCATATTTTGATTTACATTGACTGTCAAGGTGTTTGTATTCGAACCTACATAATCTTCGTTATCTGTTACATTAGTCCAGTCTGTACCATTTGATGTCACTTGCCACTGAAATCCTGCTATATTATTGCCGGCTATTTCGAAATTGATTGGTACACCTACACATACATTTTCCTGATTTTGTGGGTGAGCGTTTATTTCAACAGGTAAAGCTTCTCCTATATAAAAAACAGCTCCGACATTGTCAATATAAGGATCATCAATATAACGGCCTCCTGCTCCAATAAGCAATTTATCGTTATGTTTTGAAAAGGAACTTCCGAAATAGTCACCAGCTGAAATATCTGAATTTTCTATATTTCCTGTAAGTTCAAATGTTCCTTGATTGTTTGTATAAACAGCAACTGCACCACCACCTGATACCAAAGTATTGCTGTATGGTGCTCCAATGTATATGGTATTGTCATCAATATTGGTTGCAAAACGCCCAAAGTGATCATCATAGTTTCCTTCGGGGGCATCTAATTTCTGGTGAAACGACCAAGTGCCTTCATCAAATTTTATGACTGTGATTGTTCTATATCCCGTGTTTGTAATTAAGCCATAATTATTAGATATACAAACAGAAGCCCCAAAACGGCCATAACTTTCAGGAGTAATATCAGTAAATTTAGTATTATAATTCCAAAATTCCCCATCATAAGAATACACATATGCCGAGCCATGTTTGTAGCCACTGTATCCATCAATATTATCTTCTGAAGCTCCGATCAGCATATAATTTCCATTTACACTAATGGATTTGCCGAATTCTTCATTACTACTGATATCTCCGGGACAAATTTTTTGATGCTGTTCCCAAATAGTACCATTTCTTTTAAAGACAAAAACAACTCCTCTGTCAACATCTCCAAAATCAGAATAAGGGCTACTTATAAAAACAAAATCTTCGTAAGCATAAACAGTTTCGCCAAAATAGTCGTAAATACTTGATTCATCCGACTCTAATTTTTGTACATACTCCCATATGCCGTTATTATTATGGAAAACATAAACAGAGCCGTTATCTTCATTTGCATTGTCGTCGTAATATGAACCTATAAAAAGATAATCGCCAAAAATTGAGATAGAATTGCCAAAATAATCGTTTGCAGCGCCATCGGGTTGCAAAAGTTTTTGTTTTTGTTCCCAGTTACCTTCGTTAAATTCAAAAACGTAAACTGAGCCGGAATTTTCTCCTAAATCATCATCAGAACTAGCTGCGATAACAAGAGTGTTTTCATATACCGAAATGTTATTACCAAAGCCATCAAACAGCGCCGGGTCATTTGCAAATATCATTTGATAGGTTTCGTAATTTTGAGAATTTGACTTAAAGTGTGTTAACACAAGTATTGCAAACAAAAGTGAAAATAAAATTGTTTTCATAGTTTAGACTTTTATAGTTTTTAACTTTTTGAGGCTTTTTCCCTGAAGCAAATTTTACAATATGCATCAGTTTTAAATCGAAACGAAATAAATAAAAAAAAAAATATTATACAAATAATTATTTAGCCAATGACTAAGTTTGCTATTCGGATATCGTTGATTATTTTAGATTTGACAGACTTGTCAATCATTCTAAAGAGGTAGGGAAAATCACGGTTTGGGCTCAGCAAATACTTTTTTGTCGGTTCTGCTTTTAGAATTTTTATTCAAGTTTTTCGAAATTGCCTTTTTTAGAATTTTCAACATTTCACAAAAAGCGAACCTACAAACTTTTTATTTATATAATTTTTATACAGATAAACTTTTTTTAGTGTATACATATTTCAGGACGGGTCAGGCTTGGCGCTAACGGTTTCGGCGCTGGCGGACGTGCCACACACAACTATATCATGGCGATGTGCGTAGCACTAGCCTTTAATTCGTGTGGCATGCCGCTACGCGCCGTGTTAGCGTTTTGTTTGTGCAATAATGCTTTGTATTTATTGTAATAAATTATTCTAAGTCACTTAAATCAATGTTTTTCTTTTTTTGTTTTACTAATTTAAATTTTTTTCTCGTGCAATTCTATCTTTCTTCCTTTTTTCATTCTCAGTTATTTTATCAATTTTCTCAATTCTACCCCCTATTATTTTTGAAATATTTTCAATTTCATTTTGATCAAAACTACTATAAGTCATTTCCCACAAACAATGACAGATTACTTCTATTTCTGAACATACATAACCTGACTTATCATAAATATTCATCCCAAGCCACTCGTTCCAGGAGGTGTGTTGCAACCCATAAGAAATAAAGTCATCAAGTTTATTTTTCCTTTTTTTCTTAGGAAGATATCCCGATACATCATAATAATATTTATTGTCTTCCATTTCTCGGGTAATTGAAATTAGCATATCACTTTTATGAGGTTTTAATAATTTTATTTTATTAAATACTTTTTCATATTCATCAATATTTGGCTTTTCATCAGGATATAGTTGTAAAAACAAACTTTTTATACTTGACCAAGAATTTTTTTTAACTATTTCAGAAAATTTCATAATGGTTAGTTTAAAATTAAATAATTATTGCAATATGTTTGTCAATTTGCATAACGTTTTGCGGCTTGGCACAGTAGCGGATTTCGAGACGCTTCAGTTTCAAACCAATGCAAAGTTAAATAAAAAAACGAATGTTTTTATAAAATTTAACCCGCTATTGTGCTAAGCCTTTGTTAGGCTCTATTGGTTTCAGACCGTCAGTCCGTTAAACACCGTAAAATCCTTCAGATAATAAACTTGCCGATTCTTTCAGCTTTATTTCAAGTTTTCAGGATTCTGTCTGTTGTCAAATATTGTTACTATGAAGATAGCGTCTTCGCAAACTTTGTAAAAAATTGTAGTATGTTTAGATAAAACTGATTTTCTAGCTTCAATAAGTTGAGATTTTGGAAAGGAGAGAGGCTGTTTTTTTATTACAGTAATTTGTTTTTCAAGTTTCTTTACGAATTTCCTAATTTCTTTTTCAGTCCAGTTTGCTTCGAGATAAGCAATTATTTTTTCAAGATTTTCAACCGCTTCAGCAGACCAAATAACTTTAGATATATTTTTCATACTTTTTTCTAACTTCAGAATGGTCAAAAACTCTGTTTTCCTCTATGTCTTTCAGTCCTTTTTCAATTGACTTTCTCTCAGTCTCACTAATTTCGTTCCACCAGTCAGTAGTTTCAGCGATTTTCATTAGTTTGTCAAGTAAATTGCTGTCGCTAATGTTGGTAATCCATTCAATCAGTTGATATTTTTTTGCAAGTATATCCATGTCATTACTTTTTTACAAAGTTACAAAATATTACAATTCAGTCAATTAATTAACGTAATATCTTCAGGAATTGTTTAGAAAATAGATTTTTCTTTTCTTTCATTTTCATTGCTTTATAAACGACTCTTTCGAACCGCTTCATTTACTAAAATTGAAACTTGAAACCCTCTTGTCAGGTTTCGGTTTTTGTTTGTTTCTTTTCAGCTCGTTTTCAGCAATTTTTTCAGGCAAGTTAATTTTCTTTCAGGATTCGGCTTTCAGCCGATTCTTTTAGATCGGATTTTCTAAAATTCTTCGGTTTTTTCAAAATATTTCCTGAGAATTTTCATTCGGTTTCTTTTTTCAGGGTGTTGAAGTTAAAACTTTCAGTTTTCAGTATTTTATAGGGCTGCCGCACCACTTGAGCCTAACGTCTGAGGCTTGGCACTGTGGCGGATTTCAACGCGATTCAGATTCGAGCCAATGCAAAGATAAATAAAAAAGCGAATGCTTTTACAATTATTTATCCCGCCATTGTGCTAAGCCTTTGTTAGCAACCCGTTTTCGAGACGGCTATCATTCTTTAGTGGTTTGGCGAAAAGTTTGCTGATGTGCACGCCTCACATTTTCCTTTTTCTTTTTTCTGATATAATTTTAATTTTATTTTACGCACGATCTTCGGAAATACTTCATTCCGGGTTTAGGTCGGGCAAATATTTCTTTCGAAAGTCTCGGGCACAGTCAAAGCAAACTTTATGACAAACCACGGTATTACGGGCGACAAGCATGGTAATCACAGTAATAATAGTATTTCAGGAACATGCCCGGAGAACAATTTGACGAAATTTAACCGAACCTAACAGCATGCGAAACGAAAAATTTTCATAGCCGGCTAAATGGGTGCTAACGGCTGCAGCTATGTGGCGTGCGGGTTTTAAATGCTTTGAATTTTCAGTTTCGCTCGATTTTTCGTTTTTGTAATTCCGGTCAGAGTCGCTCCAAACCCCCGCATGACATATAGGTGCTGTTATAGCCTGCCCTTTGTATGCATCATACTAGACGGCTTTATTTGCTATTATATAATCAATGTTTAAAGCGTTCAAATTATAATTATAATAAAAAAACGTTGGATCAAGTTTTACCCAAACTTCAGTTGCAACGACTAGGATGTTTTCAACCGTTTTTTATCAGGTTCATTGTTCTTTGAATATTTATAAGAGGGGAGGCAGTATCACCGAAATATCCAGACAATAGCGAGTTGTAAAATATTTACTGTTTTTTTAGCCTTGATAGTTTTTATAATAGTAATGATTATATGAGTAAAATGGTCTGAGGAATTGATGGAAAACTAGTCCAATCTAATTTTATCATTAGTAAATCAAGGCATTCATCATTTGAAATTTTAATTTCCCCTAACGTGTGGCGGTGTGTTTTGCTGGCGTTTTTTACCCACTGCCGTTTCACAAATATACAATTTTAAATATACCTACTTCACTTTCAATGAAAAACGACTAAAGCCAGTTAAATACACCGCTTGATATGCCTTCGTGCTTTTAAAGTGATAATTCTATTACTTCTTTAAGTTTTTTAAGATTATTTGTGTCAAAATATTGAACCAAATTAATTTTCACTTCCTCAATGGAGGGTAAAGATTTTGATGCTTTAAAATGTTGTGTCTTAATTAGTAAAATAGGAATCAGGTAATCTTTTCCTGAAACTATCGTCAAAAAATTATCTATATTATTTGTCCACTTAGCATTAAGTTCATTGTACTTCTCTGTATAACTCGTCACTCCATATTTTTCTATTATTTCTTCCTTGAGAATAGCAATATCTTGGTTTACTAGAGCTACATTAAATGTATAATTTCCGCCAATATTTGAGTGATATTTGTTTGCATTAAAAAGTGTGAATTTCCCACCATGGCAGTTCACAATAGCAAAATGAATGAATAGTTGAATAAGTGATTCGGAATAATTGCTAAGCCAATTTTCAAATTCAATATCCGCAGATAGTTGTTCTTTAGATTTTGTCCCACAATTCATATAAACAAAGTTGCAAGTCGATTCTTTGTCAATAAGAAAGTTTTCTATACAATATCTATCAAGTACAAAAAGGTTTTCAAGCTCAACAATATTGCCGTTGACAAAGGCAATATCTCCATCAACAATAAAAAGTTTCTTACGGTCAGATTTAGGCTCATTTTTACATCTTTCTATTACCTTATCTTTACATCCCAATGGTGTAATATCATTTATTTTTATCTCAGGTTTAATAAGACGTGAGAATAAAACTTTGTAAAATTCTTTATCCTTTTCTTCGTCCTCAGTATAAATATCAATATCGTTTCTGTATGCAAGAAAAGTTGACACAAGTCTTTTAGATTCGTCAGTATATTCTAGCATATGATTTAAGAATTTAATTTATTTAAGTCCTGACAGAATTGTTCTCTCTTCACCTTGGAAATTATTGAAGGTGAGTGTGTTGCAAGTATGAATTGAGTTTTAGGGCTGGCTTCGATAATAGAATCAACAAATATTTCTTGCCATGCAATATGTAATGAAAGCTCAGGTTCATCAATAATAAATACTCCTGATGATCTTTGGTCTTCTTCAAATATCAAATGTGCAATCATTATAATAATCTGTTTTTCCCCTGAAGATAGTTCAAATACGTTCGCCTCATTTCCATTCTTTAACTTAACCTTAATTTCTCCATCCTTTGCAACTTTGATTTGTTTCCCTCCTTCCATAAGAAATTTAGAGGTGATACTTTCTAATCTTTTAATAGGAGATCTTAATTCCACTATTTTTTCTTGATATGTCTGGCTATAATTAATTATTTCATCAATCCTTTTTATTTGAGAACTGTTATTGATCCATTTCATTAATATTTTAAAATCCTCCTGATCTAAGGGATTAGTATTATTTCCTTTTAGGTCATTTTTATTGCTTTGTTTTGCCAAATCAATTTCATGACTTTTTGTAATAAGTGTTGACATTTTATCAAAAAAAGCATTTGCAGAATAGTCAAGAAAATCAATATCTAGATTTCTGATTGCTGTTAAAACTTTTTCTTTTTTCTCTATTAGACCTTTATTGTCGGCCGGAATAGATTCCAAATTGTGGTCGTCATTAAACTTAAAAGAAAGCTGAAATATTTTTCTTTTAAACTCTTCACTTATTTTTGGTTGTTCATAAGCTATTTTTCTGAAATATTCAAAAATCAAATATTGCACATCTTCAAGACTACTATCGATAGCAGATGAACCAATGTAGCCTTCCATAAAACGTTTTTTTGTTTTTTGGTGTCCATATATTCTTCTATTACGAAAACGCATATCTAGATTTATCCCTTCATAAATTTTTCTATCCAATCCAAGAAATTTAGGGGTAGCAAGCTCTCTAATTTGTCTAGTTATTTCATGTATCTCAAATTGCTCTTTTATGTTTTGTTCAATAACAGAAATTTCTTCTCCATCAAAGTTTTCATTATCTAGTCTTACATACCTAGGAAATATTTTTGGTTCTATTGTGATTTTTGGTGATTTAAAAGCTAATGAAAATGTGCCTTCCTTTTTGTTTTGGGTGGCAGTAATAATGATATCTCTTTCTTGCTCATTAGTTGAACAAACTAGTTCAGCATACTCATATTCAATCTGATTTAAATATTGAAATGAAGGAGAAATAATACCAAGTATTAATTTCAATGCACTAGTTTTTCCTGAACCATTAATTCCAATTAAAAATGTCAATTCAGTAAAAAACTCAATGTCATAGTCAAGGTAGCCATGTACCTTTTTTGCAGTAAAATTGTTTAATTTCATTTGTATAAAGTTTAATTAAGTTACGATTTGTTTCTTAGCATGAGGCATGACAGCGCACTAAACGCAACTAGTTGCGTTTAGTTCAGCCTTATACAAAACTTGTAAAGTTCGCCAAAGTGCTGATATCGTGACACATAATTGTTTGTTGCCGTTTATCATCGGATAATGCTAGTTTTTAATTTAAAATATATAGTTAAGAAAAATCAAATATAAAAATTTTATTTCATATATCAAAATAAATATTCAGAAGAGCCTCTAGTTTCTAAAAATAGGCTGAAGCGACTTCGTTAAATTTACGAATGAAATTATCAATTTGTATTATACTGTCGTTTTTGTTGTCAGCAGTAATAAGTTTGTCAAGGTTAAATTTTTCTTTATAAGAGTATTCCTCTAATTTTCATATTTGCTAAAGTTTAATAAAAATACTGATTTTTTTTAGGGTTGGCTATAACGTTTTGCAGCTATAAGAAGTTGGCGATTTCGAAGCACAAAACTGTCAACCTGCACGAAAGTTTGATTGAAAAACTGCACTTCATTTAACCTCTGAACCGCCAATTGCTTATAGGTGCTGTTACCAGCTGGCGTTCTGTCTGTCGAGTTGCTGTCGTCCTTGTCTACTGTGGGTTTCGCTGTCATTGTCGGGTTGGTTTTGTGTCGGCTGTGGGTGGCGGTTTTAAAAATTTTTGAAGGGAAGGAAATTTTAAAAAATAATTTTTTTTCGGGTGGGAGAGGTGTAAGCTCTTTTGCAAACTTTGGTCTGCGGGTGGGCTTGTAGCGGTTTGTAAATGTGCTTACACCTGTGTGATGGATTACTTTCCTCCATTGTTTTCTTATATTTCTTCAGGTAAATATTCACTATGTTTTGATTTCAATATTTTAATACCCTCTTCATTCTCTTCAATGTTGTAGTTCAGTTTGGTTTTTAGATATTGATGTCTTGCATCCGCTTCATTTAACAAGTCACCCCATTTTTTAACATAAACGTCATAATTATCTTTCGTATCGATATGTCCAAAATTTCTGTCTTTCTGATTGCATTCGCTGATTGCATCATCATTCATATCGGTTACCAATAAGATAAATATCCATTTGGTTTTTTCTTTTGGAAACCTGTCGTCTTTAGCTACAGCACGGGCATAACCTTTTACCTGTTCTAATTCCTTTGTTCCAACTTTTTTATTCGGACGTTTAAGCTCAATTACCAAATTTTGAAAATATCCAGATTGTCCCATACTGTATTGCTTCCATAAACAAATGTCAGGAATGTCATTTAGATTGCTGTTATCTCCACTTTCAACAATTTCTTCAAAATTTTCCCTTTCAAGATGTTTCAAATATGCTTTAAGAACATTCTTTAAATTTATATCGTCTGCACCGTAGGTGTAATCATCACCAAAAATCCAAGTTTCATTTTTTACAATCTTGTGCAAATGTTTTCTTTCAAGGATTTTGTCTTTGTAGTTCTCATCAAAAAGCAGAAGCCGTAATTCATAAACAGTCCTTAACCTATCAGTAATTTCTTTCATTGCATCAACAATTGTTGAAAGGGAGGTCTTTTCGAGGATTTCTGTAAGTTCTTCTCTTTTGTTTAATGGTAGATTTATAACTTCCTCAAGTATTTTTTGCAATCCATTTGTATCATTCTGCATCACTTCTTTAATCAATGTCAAAGTAAGATGCTTTCCTTTTTTGTCTTGTTCGCTAAAGCCCGCCATATGCTCATTTAGTTGAAGAGCTACAATGTCAAATACTTGTCGTTCCGCTTCTTCTACTTTATCCTTTGGGGCTGTATTTGGAAAAGGGTAAATACCCTCACGTTTTAATTCCGCAATGAAGTTTTTTGCTTCCTCGTGCTTTCTGTTCCTAATATATTTTCTAGCAATGTCTTTTGCTAGGTTTGTTGCATCTCTAATTATATCATTTAGGTTTCCTACGACTAAGTCGCTTTTACGATGTAATTGCTCAATAAAGTCTGAAAGAATATGAACAGTTATTTGATAATTTCCAGTTCTAACTCCTAATTGGTCTTCTAAAAATGAAATTCCTTTTTCGCTACAATAGTATAACTTCTTGTCGCACTGACGAGTCCATTCAATTACTTTAAACTTGAAAGGTATTTTTTCTATTTCACCATTTGATTGTTCAATTTCAAAAGTTATATCCTCTTCATATTGATTTTTGATGCAACTTGTAAAATCTAAATCATTGCCATTAATTGCTATCCTGAAAACAGGATAAGACATATAATAAACAGCAAATTTTTCTTCTAAATCCTTTATTCCATTATCTCTGAAAACAGCATTAGCGTTTTTATCATCTACATTGTTGATTAAAACTTCTACTCCATTTTTCCCTTCACCTTTCTTTAAAGTTTTCAGGTCACTTATAGTAGGTCTTTTAATTTCATTTCGGTCAAGTTTAATTTCAAAATATTTTCCTGATCCGTTTGAAATAATAGTGCTTTTAAAAGTAATCAAGTGTCCAAGTGCGAATGCTTTTAATCGTCCTTTACCTTCTTTTCCGTGTAACACCCTGTCGCCTGGACTTCTAGTTCTGTTTTTCTTATTTGAACCTCCTAAGCTTTCAAATGCTGTTTCAGCAGAATGAAAATCCATACCGTGTCCATCATCTATTATTTTTATTTGAGTAACACTCAGGTTATTTGTTTTATATTCAATCTCGATATTTGTTGCATCAGCATCTAAACTATTCCAAATAAGTTCTGATATAGCCGTAACTCCAGAAGCTTTTGTTAAAGATTCGATGTGGTCTTTTTCAACCTTTATTTCTAGTTCTTTTGCCATAGTTAATTTTACCTTTCTTTCATTGTTACTCTGTCATTTACGGCTAACACAAGTGTTTGGTAAAGGCTTTCCAAAACAGATTCTTCAATTCCATAACAGCGAAGAATTGTTTTATCAAAATTTATTCTGTCCGCCATTTCAACTTCTTCAAAAATAGTTCTTATGGGTCTTTGTTTTAAAGGTTCAAATGATTCTAAAATCTCTAAGGTTTGTTGTTCGTTTAGCAAATCGGGGTTTAATACTCTTAATCGTTTGAAATCATTTGCATTTAAATCAAGAACACCTAAATTTCGAGCTGTCCCCCTCATTTCAATTGATAGAAAAGTTATGACTGAATTTAGGAGAGCAGAAATTATTTGAAGGTCATTTTCATTTTCTGCATTTAATACAACTAGCCTTTGGTCAGGGATAAAACTATTTTCTGAAAAACTAAAAAAGAACCTCTCATATGGATTAATCGAAGTAACAATATTTGCAGACTTTGGTCGAAGGCTATACCAAAAAGGTCTATGATTTGCATTTGCTTCAGAAACAGTTTTTGTATGATTTTTATTTGGTAGATTTTCAAACCTTCTTATCCAATTATATGCGCCTTGAAAATCACTTCTTAATTCATCAATTGGTTTATCACAAACAAATAAATAATGATTTAAATTTCCAGAGAAATCAATAGTATCTAACTCGGATGAATCTTTCAAATATGGAATTAGAAAGTTTTCTTCAATTTCAGAGTCAACAACATCATCCTCTGAAACAATAAACATTGGATTCCAACCTGTCCTTTCTCCACGAAAAACATCAATTTTTGAAGGGAATAATTCAGTAGTATAGTTATCAAACTTTTCGAAAAGATTAGAAGAAATAAAATATTTTGACCAATTTTCTTGTGTTTGAAGCGACTCTAAGAGTTTATCTTTGGGAACTATACATACAGTAATACTCTCGTCTAATTTATGAAATAAATCATCAAAGGTGGCATCCTTTCGCCAGTTTAAATTTCTTAAAAAATTGCAATTGTCAATTTCAGAGTAAATGGTTTCTATTTGCTCGAGTTGGGTTAGTGTATTTTCTTGATTTAGTTCATCCTCAAGTTTAAAATTGAGTGTAATAAATTTTGTGGGTTCGTTTTTTGAATCTTTCTCTAAGACAACAAAAATAGTTGAAACCTTGGAATCAGAAAACCAATGTTCAGCATTACTTCGGACAATGTATTTTACATAGAAGTTATCAAGTAGGAATTTTTTAAACTGAATTCCATATTCTTTACCCAACCACGCATTTGATGTAATTGCTGATAAGAATCCACCATTCTTAAGAAATCGTATTGAATTGTATATACAGTATGTAAAATAATCTGAACGTTCGTTAATTTTAAAAGACCTATCCTGTAAGAATGCTTGCTGTCGAGCCTCAAATTTTTCTCTAAAAAAAGCTGTCAAAACTTCGTTTGGAATATCTTCTTGTTGTATAAATGGAAAGTTACTTGCAATAACATCAAATTCAGGTATTGGCTGTTCTATTTGATTTCTGTAATCTCTTGAATCAGGGAATACAATCATATCTCCTGAATTCAGATTGAAAAAATCGTCTCGGGTAATTCTTGGAAAGTTATCGGTTCTTGCAACATCTTGTTTATAAAGATTTATTACAGATAAAATTGCAGGAAAGTGTGATATATCATTGCCCCATATTTGATTTAATATCTCTGAGTGATTGTTTTTACCGTGATATTTCAATATTTGGTAAAAGGAATTTAGAAATGTTCCAGTTCCTGATGTTGGGTCAAAAACATAATCATTGGCTGTTTGAATAGCAGGAAATGCAACAAAGTTTGCAAGTGTTTCTGATGTAAAATATTGACCAAATTTTTGTTTTTCAGATTTTGGGACAAGATTTTCAAGGACTGTTCCTATAACACTTGTTGGTAATATTCTGAAATCAAATTCAGTAAATCTTCGAATTAGCTGAAAAATGGTTTGATTTACTATATCAGAAAATGGTAAGGTATCAGTAAAATAAGGTT
>Ga0116142_10000965_pt1 | contig 36429 bp, 37 predicted proteins | sample AD_UKC033_MetaG_FD_89785 | JGI IMG/M metagenome (GOLD analysis project Ga0116142, IMG submission 89785) | Active sludge microbial communities of municipal wastewater-treating anaerobic digesters from USA - AD_UKC033_MetaG | ecosystem: Engineered > Bioreactor > Anaerobic > Digestate | place: USA... | reverse complement strand
GAAGCATGAGTAATGTCCTATCCACCCCTCCAGAAGTCTCAACAATATTGGGGATATATCTCTCACCAGTATTTGGATCTAGGTATGAAAGATCTTTTCCAGAGAATTTACTGTGTTGTGTTAGATCGTAATCTCCCCTCCAGTGTATACCCTCATTTTCTGCCCAGCCCCATGGAGCAAGATATTCCACATCATAGGCATCCTTAGCATAGAAAACTAGTTTTTCTTTAGGATGTTGTGTTAATCTCAAATTCTCCTGTTTTCGGTAAAGTCCTTTGTAAAATTTCATTCTCTCCTCTTTCCAGTATTCAAACCATTTCTCCATCTCACTTGGATGTACGAAAAATTGTAAATCCCACTGTTCAAACTCTCTAGTTCTGAATGTTAATCTGTTTGGAGTGACTTCGTTTCTAAATGCTTTACCAATCTGTGCAATACCAAAAGGAATTTGTTGTCTTGTACTATCTAGTACATTCTTAAAATCTAGATATATTGTTTGACATGCCTCACCCCTTAGATATGTTTTCATCTTAGAATCCTCTAACACCCCTACCTGTGTTTCAAAAAGAAGATTGTATGACCTTGGTTCTGTGAATTCCGTATTACCACAATTGGAACATTTATCTGTAATATCTTCTGGTCTAAATCTTTGATGACACTTCTTACATTCTACAACCTCATCTCCGAAATTCTCGATATGTCCAGAAGCTTCCCATACCTTTGGATGTGTGATTATTGCACCATCTATCCCCACAACATTCTCTCTCCTATCTACAATATTCTTCCACCAGTATCTTTTCAGGTTATTTTTCATCTCTACACCTACTGGACCATAGTCAAAGAAACCTCCTATACCACCATATATCTCGGAATTTGGATATATTATTCCTCTTCTTTTGCACAGTGCGGTTATGTTTTGTAATAGGTCCATGTATATAGAAGGTAACTTTAAGTTTTTAAATTATATATTAAAGAGTAAGTTATTTGAAGATAGTTCTATGCTATAATATCCCCATATATTACATAACTTTTTACACATTGTTCAATGGAAGACCAGCAAAAAAGTGATCTACTAGGTCAAAGAGAGGTAAGATTAGAAAAACTTGAACAATTAGAAAAGTTAGGAATCAATCCATACCCAGCGAAGTCTTTCAAACAGTATTCCAATGGAGAGATAAAAAATGAGTTTGAAAAGTTTGAAGGGAAAGAGGTAATCCTTGCAGGTAGAATAGTGGCATGGAGAGAGCATGGTAAATTACTCTTTGGAAACATCCAGGATCAAACAGATACAATTCAATTAATGGTAAGAGAATCAGATTTGCAGGAAGATTTAACAAAAGGATATCTTGGTTGGGATAAATTAGCACTTTTGGATTTAGCGGACTTTGTAGAGGTGTATGGAACAATTGGAAAGACAAAAACTGGTGAAATATCTATCATGGTTAAAAATATCCGTTTACTTTCAAAAGCACTAAGACCAATTCCAAGAGAATTAAAAAACAAAGACCAACAGTTTAGGAGAAGATATTTAGATTTGGTTATACATCCTGACAAAGTAAAGCTTTTTGAAAGGAAAGCTAAATTCTGGCAAGTACAAAGAGACTTCCTAAAGAGTAAAGGTTTCCTAGAAGTAGAAGTACCTGTCTTAGAGGCTGTAACAGGTGGTGCTGATGCGAAACCTTTCATTACTCATCATAATGCTCTTGACCAAGATTTCTTCCTTAGAATATCTACAGAGCTTTACCAGAAGAGGTTACTTGGTGGTGGATTTGAAAAGATATATACCTTTGGTCCAAACTTTAGAAATGAAGGTATGGATGAAGAGCATCTACAAGAATTTTACGACATTGAGTGGTATTGGGCATATGCAAATTACAGAGATAATATGGTTTTGGTAAAGGACCTTCTTTTAGAGATAGCGAACAAGGTATATGGTAAAACAGAATTTACAACAAGAGGACATACATTTAATCTAGCAGACGAATGGAAGGAGATAGATTACACTCAGATTATTAAAGAAAGATTTGATATAGATATATTTAACGATTCAGATGAGAAGATACTGGAAGTAGTAAGAAAGAACAATATTGAACTCACTGGAGATATTAACAGAAACAGACTAATAGATAACCTATGGAAAATAATTCGTGCTACAATATCTGGCCCTGCTTTTCTTGTTAACCATCCTAAGTTTGTTTCTCCACTTGCAAAAGCACATAAAGAGAATGAGACTTTAACAGAGAGATTCCAAGTAATAATTGCAGGGAGTGAATTAGGAAATGGATATTCTGAAATAAATGATCCAAGAGATCAATTAGAAAGATTCTTGGAGCAACAGTCTTTAAGGGAGAGTGGAGATGAAGAGGCTCAGATGTTAGATATAGATTTTGTAGAGATGTTGGAATACGGTATGCCACCTGCAAGTGGGTATGGTCAGAGTGAAAGAATATTCTGGTTTTTGGAGAATCTAACTGCTAGAGAGGGGACACTGTTTCCACAGATGAGAAATGAGATAGAGACTACAACTAGAGAGATATATGAAGGGAAAGTAAAATTTCCAAAGATTGTTAAGAAAGATTAGTAGAAATTTGTTACCAACCCCCAGTTTATGCCATTCAAAAAACGAATGAGTACGCACAATGTGCACTGGGGGTTGGTTTGGGATTAGGATTCATACAAAGCTGAAGGTAATGACAAATTCGTCATCATCTTGCTTCATACACCCTACCCAAAGAGTCCTCGATGGAACTTGAATCCATAAACCTTTTCCTTACAAAGGAAGTGCTCTGCCAATTGAGCTACGAGGACTACAATAATAACAAGGAGTGAGTACAAGGAGACCAAGGACAGGAGTTATGCATGGCGTTACAAATCACCTCGGTTTTTTATCCCAGCACTCACATGTGCGAGGAAACACCCTTGTTATTCCAATATCTATTTAAAAGAACAGAAGAATTATATTATAAATATACCTTATAGGTCAATATAAAATAACTAAGATATTTCTGCTATCATATTCCTATGGACTCCATAAAAGATATCCTTAATCAACTTAAAAAAGACAACGAACAAGAGGAAGATGAAAAGCAACCATCCCTTATAGATACTCAACAATTAGCAACAAATCCAAACAAACTATTCGGTAATAAACATAAATATGTAACTACAGAATACCAAGTATATGGTTTAAGACTAGCTGGTAAACTTGGGGACAAGAAACGTGCGACTATGTATATTAAATGGGCAAAAGAGAAACCTAGGGCTATACTAGAAATGGCATACAGCTTTGCTATAGACTATCCAAATGCTAAAGACAGAAGCCGAATATTTATGTGGAAAGTAAAAGAGTTAGAAAATGAAAGAAAAGAAGGAAAAATTCAAGAAGATACTAAATAGAGAAGTAGGTATGTATCTCTCAAAAGAGTTCTCATATAGGGGGCAGATATTTGTATGGATAATAGCAGATTTCATAAAAATAGTAGGTCTATGCTTTGTATGGATAGCAGCTTCTAGATCTACCAATGATATATCTCAATCTTATGTAATCTCCTACTATCTGTTACTTCTTCTTGTAAGTAAATTAACAACAGATTTTACTCCAGAATATGGATTAAAAAATATTGCTAGTGGGGTATTTTCTAACTATCTTCTTAAACCATTTAGTTATCTTACTGAATATCTTGGTATTAACTTAGCATCAAATGTTTTAAGATTTCTTATCTTTCTCCCTGCATTTGTATTTGGAGTAATTATTGCCTCGAAATTTGATCTTTTAATATTTGGTTGTAATCCATATCACATATTTCTTGCACTAGTGGCAATAGTATTAGGCTTTCTCATAAACTTTTTACTTGGGAATATTCTTACTTTGATATCATTTAAAATTAAAGAAACAGATGGAATTAGAATCTTCTACTACAACATAGCAGCGTTTCTTTCAGGAGAGTATGTCCCATTTATATTTCTACCATTCGTTCTTCAATTTGGATTACAAATGTTGCCATTTAGATACACACTCTCTTTCCCAGTTGAGATTCTCACAGGTAGATTGGGATCATATGATCTTCAATTAGGATTTCTCATTGCAAGTATATGGTTGATTGTACTCTGGCTTGCATACAAGTTGATATTTAAGTTATCTATTAAAAAATATGAAGCTGAGGGTATTTAGCCATTACATAAAAGTATGGTTAGTTATAGTGAAAGCTAGCTTTAGAAGAAGCTATGTGTACAGAACAGAGGTATTGGTTAGATTCGTAAGGACTTTTTTCATACTTGGGGTTCAGATACTTTTACTAAATGCAGTCTTTGGTGACAATGAGGTGTATGTAGGATGGACAAAGAATGAAGCTTATCTTGTAATGGGTATATGGAATTTTCTTAATTATATGGGCTGGTCACTTTTTGGTGTAAACCTATTCAATCTTGAAAACAAAGTAATTAGTGGAGAGTTTGATTTCTATCTTCTTAAACCAATCTCTTCAGCATGGTTTGCATCTTTCTGTGATTTCTTTATTTACAATTTTGTAACTGTACTATCTGGGTTGTCATTAATTGGGTGGTATATATATCAGGAGTGGAGTAATTTAGAATATACAAATATCATATTGGGTGTAGTTGCAATATTTATCGCATTAATACTTTGGTATGGTTTCTACCTACTCTTTGCTAGCTTCACTATCTCTAATCCGAGAAATGGTTATCTTGTTGTAGCGAAAGAACTTTTAGGTATTACAAAATATCCAATTGATATATTTGGTAATACATTTCAAATATTATTCTATACTTTACTACCAATAGCTTTTCTAACTACTGTACCAGCAAAAACATTCATGGGTGAGGGAAGCTATATTGTTTTGCTCTGTGGATTACTTGTAGGAATAGCTACTGTAATAATTGGAAAAAACATATGGAACAGAAATATACGAAACTATATTAGCTCTGGTGGTTAGATACTGCTACTAGAACTTTGTCTAATACCTCTTTCGCAGATTTACCAGTCATAGGAACTGCAGATGCATATACATGACCTCCACCACCTAGCTCCTCTGCGATATTACTCACATCCTGATATCCTTTTGTACTTCTAAATGAAACATACCAACTATCTTCTTTGTCGAAATCTGGTTTGATTATGAAACCCCAGTGTACACCCTGTATATTTCTAATATATCTATCTCTCAAAAAGCTTTGAGCTTCATTTACTCCCTTCTGTTTTATATTTATTTCATCCACATCTTCTCTATCTATATACATATATGCCATGTCTTTTTCTATGGTTAAAGATTCTAAATATTTGATAATCGCAGGAGTTGTTTCTTTTGGAAATTTAGTATTCTTTTGTGTAAATTCTTCCATATCTATGGGGGAGATATCTTTTACATCTGCGAATATCCTAAAAGTGTCAGAGCTAGTCATAGAGTAGAGAAATCTTCCAGTATCTGAAACTATCCCATACTGTATTAGTTCTGCAACATCCTTTGAAACTCTTAATCTTTTTCCAAACATATCTTTGAATGTAGCATACACCTGTTCTGTAGCAGAGCTTCGGTATTCATTAATTGTAAAAATTTCCTGTGCTTCTACTTCAACGCTATGATGGTCTAGGTATACAATATTGGAACTTTCAAACGTATCTATCCCATCCTCAAGACAGAGTGAAAGATTAGATGCATCTGTAACGATTACTAAGTCAGCCTCTTGTTTCTCAATCTTTTCAACGATGTTAATATCTTTCATCATAGGCATATTAATTGTAGGTAATTGTCTTGCAAGTAAGGTTATCTCTTTTTTAGAAAAATGCTCCTTTAAAAAGCCGTATGTAGCTAGCATACTGCAAAAGGCATCTAAATCTGGTCCTTTATGTGTAAGGATTAAGATACTCTTAGCGCTCTTAATTCTTTTTTTAAATTCTTTTGTCTGTGATTTCATATTCTTGATAATACCAAGTTTGGAGAATATAATAAATAATTAGTAACAAGATATAAATTGAGGATATATCCTAATGATAGATGTTAAAAGAATAGTAGAAGAGAGAGAGTATGTGGAAAAAGCTTTACTTAAGAGAGTCGCAAAAGAGAATTTAGACTTGGATTCCATTGTAGAGTTGTATAACAAACGAAGGGATTTACAAATGCAGTTTGACACAAAGAGAGCTCAGCAGAACAGTTTCAATGAAAAGATGGCAAAGGTGGAGAAAGGGAGTGATGAGTTTAAAAGTACAGTAGCAGAATTAAAAGAAAAATCAGAAGAGGTAAAAAAGATTGAAGAATCTTTAAGAATGACAGAGAAAGAACTTAAGGAGAAGTTAGATGTTCTTCCAAATATTCCAGAAGAGGATGTAGTGGGTGGTGGAAAAGAGAATAATGCAGTTATTAAAGAGGTTGGAAAGAAGCCAACTTTTGATTTTGAGATTAAGGACCATGTCCAACTTGGAAAAGAATTAGGAATCTTTGACTTTGAAACAGCATCTAAGATAGCTGGAAACAATTTTGCAATGTACAGGGGACTTGGTGCAAGGTTAGAGTGGGCATTAATCAATTTCTTCATATCAAAGCACATAGAAGATGGATATGAAATGGTAATCCCTCCAAATCTTGCAACAGAAGAGTCTGCATACATAGCAGGACAACTTCCAAAGTTTAAAGAGGATGTGTACTGGGTTCAGGATGGTTTGTGTTTAGTGCCAACCGCAGAAACAGTTCTTACAAATATCTTCAAAGGAGACATGCTTGAGGAAAAAGATCTACCTAAGAAATTCTTTGCATATACTCCGTGTTACAGAAGAGAGGCGGGGACATACCGAGCAAATGAAAAAGGATTAATTAGGGTACACCAGTTTAACAAAGTAGAGATGTACCATTTCACTACAGAGGAGAAATCGGAAGAATCTTTTGAAGAGATGGTAAATAAAGCTGAGGCAATAGTTACAGCGCTAGGCTTACACTACAGAGTTGTTAAACTTGCTGCAGGAGATTGTGCTGCAGGTGCGGCAAAGACATATGACATTGAGGTTTACATACCTTCCATGGACATGTATTACGAAGTAAGTTCTGTCTCTAATGTTAAGGAGTACCAATCTAGAAGAGGAAATATGAGATACAAACCAGATGATGGAGGTAAACCAAAGTATATGCATACTCTTAATGGTTCAGGCTTAGCTACAAGTAGACTAATGGTAGCTCTTGTAGAGACATACCAGAATCAAGATGGAAGCATAACTATCCCAGAAGTACTCCGACCATTTATGGGGAATATAGATAAAATTTCTAAGTAATTAGAATGAGCTTTTTTTTCGGTTTTTTCCCAGATGAAAATACCAATTACAAGATAAGGAAGGTAGTAGGGGAAGTAGGAAGAGTTTTTGCTGACTTCCAGATTCCTGTTAGATGGAGTAAACCAGAAACATATCACATGACTGTATTGCATGTAGGAGAGAGACTCTCCATTTTCAAACGGTTAGTATGGAGATTCAAACTAAAAACAATATGTATAAAACCATTTAAAGTATCTTTTAACACAGTAAGGTTAGGTATCTCAAGAAAATATAAAGAGTTAGTATATCTAGATACTAATGAAGGAGGAGATGTAATGAGAGAGATGCTTCTAGATATGAGAAAAGTTCTAAAATTGAAGGATGAGGGTAACTTTGTTCCTCATCTGACTCTTGGTAGGGTAAGTAAAGATCTTTCAGACGAAGAATATTCCAATTTATGTAAAGATTTAGCAGTAGTTGCAAAAGGTTTAGATATTGAAAAGATTGAATTTTATGTAAATGATATAAAATTAATAAAAAGTTCTGGAGATAATTATTCAGTCTTGATGAATTTAGTAGATCTTTCCAAAACTAAATCATAATTATCCACCCATATTGCATCTTTATTTCTTTTAAACCAAGTCTTTTGTCTTTTAGCATACCTTTTTGTATTTTTAATAATCTCAGATTTAACATCCTCAATCGTTTTTGTACCATCAAAATACCCAGTAAATTCCTTGTATCCAATTATTTTTGAAACTGTCGAATTGAAAAGGTTGTTATCTTTAAGATAAATATTTTCTTCGAGTAATCCATCATCAAACATTTGGGTAACTCTTTCTGTTATATTTTTTTCTAAATGTCTTTTGTCTACATTCATAACAAGATAAAGGCAATTCATTTTCTCACCTCTTTGCTTGCCTAATTCTCCCTTCTCAATTATCCGTCTTAATCTCACTGGGTTTACGATATCACTCTCATTCAATTGATTTAGTATCGTTGAGTCAATTAGTGAGTGAAGCTCTTTAATAGATTTGTTTTCTAAATCTTCTCTTTGTAGGGAAGCATCTTCCTCTTTAAGTGTGTAGTTGTAAATTACAGAGTCAATATATAATCCTGTGCCTCCCACTATGATTGGAATTTTACCTTTAGGAAGATTGTTTAAAATCTCTTTAACTTCTTTTTGGTATTTGTAGATATTGTATTTCTCTTTTACTGAGATATGACCGTAGAGGTAATGAGAAATTTTTTCGAATTCACTTTCTATGGGTCGTGAGGTTCCAATTCTAAGTTCTTTGTATATCTGTCTTGAATCTCCATTAATAATTACTCCGTTAATATTCTTTGCTAACTGCAAAGCAATTTTGGATTTACCTGAAGCTGTTGGTCCTGCAATTACAATGACCATGCTATTTAATTAGTCTAGGAAGAAGTATGTAATTTAACCAGATGGTTAAGATTGAAACTACCAGAGAGGATATTAGTAGAAAAAGGAGTGTTGAAGACACGAAGATTGTACAAAGACAAAACAATGTAATTAGTACAAAGGAAAGTTTAAATGTGTCTCTTAGGAATTCAGTGTACAGTATTTCAAATGTGAAGTTTTTGTTTCTCGAATTTAGACTGTAAAATCCAACCAAAGTTCCAAGATTTAAAATATTTACGAAAATTACAATGAATGGTGAAAGGAGAAAGAGCTCTGAAATCCAGATATCGAAGACAATCCTAAGAACAATGAAAGAAAGAATTGTTAGCAATCCCGATATGGTAAGAGAGACTATTGAAAAAAGAGTAATATGTTTACTTCTTGTAAAAAGATATATACAAAGAGGAACAATTGCGAAACAAAGCAATGTAATTACAAGTGTTAAGAGTTTTTGATATGTTGTCCAGTTGTTCCAGAATGCTAAGAATATATCCATATTTATATCTTTCTTACTTTATTTATATACCATCCAGATAGTAGCAAGGTTATCTTGGAAATGGCAAGTAAGGCAATCATGTTTCTTGCTACTATTGATATGTATCCAAACCCTAAGAATGTCAGTACTACTAAAACTCCAAAGAGAATAATATCTACATATACTACAGAATCTTTGTTCTCAGATATTACACGAATTAGAACCATAGTGAGTATAGCCTCTATAGGTAGAAGAAATGTATCTACAGGAATCTGTAAGAATTTGAGAATTGTAAGGTAGAGGGAAATCGTTAGAATTGTAGCTAAGAATGATTTTATCAGAACAGGTTTAGATGCATTCTTGGAAATAAATAGATATATATATGAGATAAGTAAACCAGCAAATATTAAAACTGAAACCATGATGTAATTTGTTTGTGGAATATTTGGAATCATGTCTTTCTCGGAAGTTAAAGATATGTTAGTTGGAATACTGCCTGAGTTGTAAAGAATATCTATTATGTTAATTTCCTGTGGATCCTCTGTAGATACTGGAGGTGCAAATAACTTGTTTGGACCTGCTGGAACCTGTACGGGAGAAACAAAGCCATCTGTGCTTACTCCGACAGTCTGTCCCTCATACTGTGTTAAGAATTTGTTGAATTCTACGCTCTTTGCTGGCCAAAGTTTAAAAATTGCAAAGTACGACTCTGTACCTGCACTGTTTTTTAATTTTGTAATATATACATTTCTAAAATCATCTCTATTCCAATCTGTACTGTTGTAGTTTGTTGCAAGAAGATATGCATATGGATTTTCTGGATCTTCGTAGTTTACATCGTCCTTTCTTGTAACAATCTCTACTGCGAATCTGTTTTTAATTAGTTGCTCTGTTAATTCTTTCTCTTTAGAGGTGGTAATTGTAACCATGATGTCATTTCCCTTTTGAGCTACAGACATCTGTTCAACTCCGAATTTCTGTAATCTTTTAAAAAGTATATCTCTTGTTTTCTGGATGTCTTTTTGTTCTTTAGAATCAATAGTGAGAAGATATTCTTTTGACCAGTAGGAAGAATCTTTTGTATTAAGATTGTATGGGGTGTTGTTTAGATATTTCTCTGTAAGAGGTAGTGCAATTAGTATTGTAGCTACAAATACTGAGGATATTAAAATTACAAATATGTAATTTAGCAGAGACGCTATATTTATGTTGAGTTTTAGTTTCGGTAACTTCATTCTAGAGTAAATCAGATATCTGTCCAAACAGAATTATCTTATCGTTTTCCAAGATATTCATCAAGAAGGGTTCTTTCTTTTTTCTAGCGAAGTCAAAATCTTCTTTTGTTATAGCACTAAATCGAATCTCTCTTCCTAGCTCTTTCTCTACTTGTGCAATTGCATTAGACAAATCTTTTATCTTCATTGTTCCTATTACGAGTAAATCTAAATCAGTAGGATTGTTATATTCGTTTTTTAGGAAGCTGTCTGTTAGGACAATGACCTGTATACCTTCAACTGTAGCTGTCTCTTTTAATATTGCAGTCCCGATTTTAGACTCTTTGAAAAACATAGATCTTAGTTCCCAAAGTATTGAACAATCTTTGTTAAGTTTGTAAACAAGTTTATTACCTTCTTTATGAGATTTCAGAATACCAGCATCTTGTAAATTAAGAAGCTCTCTTCTTACTGCATTAATTTCTTCATCCAGAATTCTAACTAACCCACGTACATGAAATGACGCATTGAAATTTGTCATGTATTGGTCGAGAATTTTAACTCGGACCTTTGATATAAAAAGATTCTTTAGCATAGTTCCCCAACCTGCTTAATATTATTGCTCAATTATATCAAATTTTCCGTAAGTTTGTGGAACCATAGCAATCCAAATCATCCCTCGGTTAAAGGATATCTCTTTTCCTGAAGAATCGTAGTACATAGTTCTATCTGTTCTACTCTTTTTCTTCCATTTTCCATCTATGATTTTTCCATCCTGAAGTATCTTTGCATTTCCCTCTCCAATTGTTGTGATAATAATATGGCTCTTTGAATCTCCAGTATAATTCATCTTCACCTCTTGTATTACGACATTCTTTGCACTTATTTGTTTGTTTGTCTCTTGATCAATGTCAGCCTGACCACCGACTTTTCTGAAGTATCTGTTTGTACCCTTGTCGTATGTCCAAATGGCATCGTACTGACCTCCGTTTGGCAGAGATGTATGAAAGACTGTTTTAACAACAGATTTCTCTCCCCTGTCTACTATCTCAGCATCTCTTTTGAATTTCCATTCATCAATTGTTGTTGGGAAATTATTCCATTTATATTTATCAGCCTTTTCCCATACTCCTTTAACTGAAGTGTAGGCATTATGTGGAGCATATCTTCTACCATCATCCCATCTCCAGAAAAGTTCAATATCTGCAATTTCTTTGTAATAATGGATATTACTGCATGCATTGACTCTTGGATCTGTGGAAGAAGCACAGCCAACCCTTACAAACAAAGGACTGTATTCACTTGCCCATTCTAAGTAATACTGTCTTACACTTCTTACAGAACCAACCTTCTCTGGTCCCTCACTCCAGTAAATTGCCATATGTCTAGTGATTCCTCCCTCTGCATTTGCCTCTATTACGATGTCTGCACTACTCAATCCTGAGAGTGGTCTAGCATCTGCATGATTGCTTGACATTACCGCGACTGGTCTTCTTTTTTTAAGTTTATCCATTTCTGTTTTTGTAAACAGTACTCCATTTAGTGGACTAACTTCTGTTCTTGGTTCAGATGGCTTTTGCAAGGAGGTCAGAGATCTAGAAAACGGAGAATTACTGTCAATTGAGGCAACAAAATCTTCTGCAAAAGGAATAACTGTTTGTGGGGATACTGGTTTTACTTTGTAGATACCAAAATAAAAGAAGAGACCCAAACCACAAAGCGTAAGGAATGCGACAATTGAAAATATTAAAATATTACGATCTATTTTCTTTTTCTTAGGTAATTTCTCTAGTACTTTTTTTTCTAACTCTTTTGTCTGTTCTGCAATGGCAGGAGCTTTTGTTTCGGTTGGTTTAATTTCTCCTTTATTGTCAGATATATTTATCTCTTTTGGCATGGGCAGAGTACTCTAAAATATATAACCATAGTATCACCATTTCAAACAAAAATGAAATAGTGGTAATATATTGATATATAAAATGTAAATGTATTACTATGAAGAAGATAATATTCATAATTGTAATACTTCTTCTCTTAGGAGCGGGAGCATATTTCATATTTAAGAAACCAAAGGTAGAAGATACCAATAATACAGATACAACCGTAGAGGAAGAACAAGATACTGAAACTAAAGAAGAAGAGAAAGAGGAATTAATAATTCAGGATGAAGAAGACTTTACAGGTTTCTCAGATGATGAGCAGGTAATTGGTGTAGCTACAGAGGACTTGTTTAACATTGAGTCAATTACAGACGAGAGTAAAACTGGATACCATAGATTCTCTTTTAACCTCTCGACAACTGGAACAGATGATCCATATGTAACTGCTAAATACAATTCTAGTACAGGTGTAATTAGGGTTGAATTGAATAGTATAGATAGTGACAAGAGTGGAATCGGATACCAAAAGGACAGAGCAATTAACAAAGAAGGGATAGTTAGACTTTATCATGCTGTAACAAGTACTGCGGATAAAGAAATTTATGACATAGGTCTTGCAAAAAGTACAATCTTTAAATTATACAAACAAAGTGGAGATGGTCAGCTTAAGGTAATACTTGATGTTAAATATCCCGGAGAGGTTACCTCTACAATAGATTTGGGTAGTACAGAATTTTCTACAGATCTACAAGATATTTCTGGTATTGCAAACGCAACAATTAAGAGTTATTCATACAGCTCTTCTGGAGGAATTCTAAAATTCGTATGGAGTGTAACTGCAGAAGGAGAGAATCCAATACCATCTGTAACAGGAGAGTATTTAGATGACAATACCCTTTCAATTAAGTTCACATCTCTAACATTAGACAGAGTTGTTAATGCAGCAAGTAGCTTAACATTACCAACTGGTATAACCATAGATTCAAGTAAAGAGGGTTCTGCAAGCATATACAATTTCATAGTTGGTTCCAAGAAAGAATACAAATTAAGTGCAACAACAAGTCCAAATCAGGTAATATTAGAAATAGACCTTTAGGTAACAAGTTTACATTGGTAAATAGTGAGAATCTTAAGAATTAAGTAGAATATTTAATATACTAGAGGACATACATGATTCGGGGTATAGTCTGTGATTTTTACAATGTGCTTTACAATTCTTCCCGCAAAGAAATAAATACAGAAGTTCTTGATATTCTTAAGGAGTGCTATTCCCAAAATATTCCATTATTTCTTTTTACTAATTCTTCACTTCAATTCCTTCATTCGGAAAATAATAAAACAACTTTTCTAAATATCTTTTCTAGATATATATCAATGTGTGAATATAATTTGGTAAAACCAGATGATAGAGCATTCGAGATATTAATTAAGGAGGTAGGATATGATCCAATAGATGTAGTTTTGATAGATGACAAGGAAGAGAATATTGAAAAGGCAAAGGAATTAGGATTTAAGACAATACAGTATATTGACCCTGTGCAGTTGAGGAAAGAATTAAACAATCTTGATATAATTATCTAACGGGGTGTAGTTCAGTTGGCTAGAATGCACGCATGGGGTGCGTGAGGTCGCACGTTCAAGTCGTGTCACCCCGATTTATCCCAATAGGTCTGTAATAGACTCTCTTCTATTTACCCTATCTATTGTCTCGGCAAAATATTTAGCGACAGATACCTGCTTATACCATCTACACTCCTTAAGGAATTCTTTTGTTTGGAACGTCGCATTAGTACCAATAACTAAATCAAGAATTCCTTTCTCGAATGCGCTATCGAATCTTTCTCTAGCAGGATTATTAAACAAAGATAATGTACAAACTGCAACTATCTTTTTTGCTCCCATCTCTTTCGCTTCCTCAATTGCTCTTACCAATGTTCCACCAGTACAAATCATATCGTCAATGATGTAAACATCCTTGTCTTTAACTTCTCCAAGAATAGCCAATTCTTCAATTGAGTTTGGTTTACAGTAATTTCTTTTTTTGTAGCAAAATGCAATATCCGTTTTTAATTGATGAGCATAATAATTTGCCCTTTTTGCCCCACCCAAGTCTGTTGGCATAACAACAGAATTCTCTGTGTCTTTTATTAACTTTTTCAAATAAGGCAGTAAAACATAGCTACCTTTTAAATTATCAACCTTCGCTCTTCTGAAAAATCCCTGTATAGCTGAATTATGTAAATCTATTGTAATTATATGATTAACTGCCCCATCACCCTCTAACTCATATGCAATTCTTGATGCTGTGATTCCCTCTCTTCCATCCTGTTTATCTTGTCTTGCATACGGATAAGAAGGTAATACGGTGGTTATTCTTTCGGCATCACATCTTCTGCAGGCATCTACGGTTGTGTATAGTGCTCTTAGATTATCATCTACTGACATACCCTCACTATGGTTCTCTACATCTTGGATTATGAAGACGTCCTTACCTCTTATGCTTTCATTTAGAACAGTTTTTATTTCTGTATTTGCGAATAAAATTTCGGTTGAGTCTATTAAATGTACTTTATTTTCAGATATTTTTCTTAATTCTTTTACTACTTTCTTTGCAAATTCTAGACCGGATTTACAAGAAATAATGGACAGGGGTGCTTTTTGTCGGGTCATAGAGTATTTTTATTATCTTAATTATTCATTATATTGGAAAGTTTGGAGATTTCAAAATTTAGTGATAATATGTAACTCATAAAGTTTTCATTCTCTTAATGGAAAAGAAAAGTAACATCCCATTTAAAGAATATTTAAAAATATCTCTTTGGAGCTTAAAGGTTACTTGGGGAATATCCCCATTTGCAGCAATTGTAATTCTCTCTACAGAAATCATTCGTAATTTAAGAGGGATTGTAAATACATATATCATTGCTAGGTTAATTGATAGACTTATCTCTTTAGCATCTAACGATGGAACTAAAGTCCTAGATATTCTTCCTTTTCTTGTGATTATTCTTGTAGTCAACATCCTCTTTACAGGGATAGACGAACTAAGAAACTATGCAAGTAGAATTGTAAGGAGATTGTCTCAACCATATCTAGAAAAAATGTCATTTGAGAAAGTTAATTTTCTTGGAGTTCAGACATTAGAACTTCCAGATGTAGCAAATGCAAAACAAAAAATGCAAGACTGGCTATATTCAATTATGGATGTAGGGAATAATGTTGTAAGAATAATTGCTGCATTTGTAAAAACTCTTGTTGCAGGAGTCGTTCTCCTTAAAACTATCCCTCTAATTATTCCTTTAATTTTCTTAACAACTGTAGTTTTCTATTTCCAAAGAAGATATTTCTTCAAAAAAGAATTTGATTGGCAAACAAATGACAAACATCTCATAGAGAGAAGAAGGAGCTACTGGATAGCAGAAAGACTTTCAGACAGTACAAGCATTGGAGAGGTCTCAATTACTGGGGCATACAATTACCTAAGTAGTAAATTCACGGCTTTCTTTAAATATTACAACGAAGGGCTGATGAAGATCATGAAGAAGGATGCAATTAGTAGTTTCTTAATATCAATCTTGAGTAATTTCGTAATGATAGTTGGATATGTTCAAGTATTCCAGTTGTTGCTACTTAAGAAGATTACAATTGGAGAGACCACCTTTTATATGTCAACGATTTCTAATTTCTATGATGGTATTGAATGGTTCTTCTCGGAGATTGTTGCTTACAGAGATTTGGTAATGAAGATGAAAGAGGTTTACGAATTCTTCGGTCTAAAACCAGCGATTGAAGATGGAAAAGAACCTTTAGAAAGATTTGTAACTCCTCCTGTAATTGAAGTAAAAAATATATCTTTCCATTATCCAAATAGTAAGAGGAATATTTTTAAGAATTTCTCCCTAAAAATTGAGGCTGGAGAAAAACTAGCTATTGTTGGTGAAAATGGTGCAGGTAAGACAACCTTAGTTAAGCTTCTTTCTAGGATTTATGATCCTCAAGAGGGAGAGATTTTGATAAATGGAATTAATCTCAAAGATATTAAGATTAATGATTGGTACAAGAATTTGGGTGTTCTCTTTCAGGAATACAATTTCTATGGAGAATTAACTGCAGAGGAGAATATATATATGGGGAAGTCAATGAAGGATATAAATAGAAAAAAGTTAATTGAAGCATCAAAAAATGCAGATGCACATGATTTTATTAAGAAGTATGAAAATGGATACAAAACCGTAATGAGTGAAAGATTTAGAGGAGGCATTAGACCTAGTACAGGACAGAGGCAAAAGATAGCTATCGCTAGATTCTTCTACAGAAATGCACCTGTAGCTATTTTCGATGAACCAACTTCAGCAATAGATGCAGAATCAGAGTACAGAATATTTAATAGAATTTATAATTTCTTTAAGAATAAATCTGTTCTGATTATCTCTCATAGGTTCTCTACCGTGAGAAATGCAGATAGGATAATAGTAATACATGAAGGTAAGATAGTAGAAGAGGGTTCACATCAAGAATTGTTGAAGATGAACAAGAGATACGCAAATGCATTTAAGAAGCAAGCTGAAGGATATCTGTAACTTGATTTGGCTAATGGGTATGGTATAATAGTAATGGGAAACAACGCCTATCACACAGTATTTGTGAGTTATTACCGGCCATCCAGGGTCGGTTTTTTGTTAAATCGACTCTTCCGTTTGTGTGTCAGAGGATCACTGGCACATAAGCCAGAAGGTTGGAGTAGCCCGATCAACTACAAGAACCTTCTGAGCGAAAACTCTTGGACAGTATGATGAATAATCTACTGGACAGGGGGTGAAGCCAAAGAGCAGTCATCCCCTGTATTCCAAGGGGATGATAAAAACTTCTTTATTTACAATTAATTATTTCCTTTTCCGTTATCTTTATTATCTGTATTCTTCTCCTCATTCTGCTGCTGATTTTGTGTATTCTCACCAGTATTCTTTAAAATATTCTTCTCCTCCTCTATCTCTTGTTCCATCTCTTCTGTTATATCTTTATCTACATCCTTAATCTTCTTCTGAGCTTTATTTGCAGTTTCTAACTGTTGATCAAGATGCTCAAGATATCTCTCTCTTGCAGTTTGAATAGCTTCTGCAGCATTCGTATTCCCTTTCTCCTCCTGTTTCTGTACTACTTCCCCTAATCTCTCATATGCTCTTAATCTTTGCTGTGCCATTAACCTAACTGCCTCTCCAAGTTCCTCATCTGTAACATCCTCATCTCCCAACATAGTTTCAATCTCCTCTTGTCTCTCTTCTAATATGGCCTGTTCTAAGTTCACCTTTGCTACATCATCTAAAGTTAATAATCTTTGTACACTCTCAAATGTAGTATCTACAGCAAACAAAGAATCTGCTGGTGTTGCTGCATTTGCTTTAGTAGCTAAGAAATAGCCACCAACACCAACAATTAACGCAACGGAAATAATAATACCTAATACTTTACTCATACGAGTTTGGTATATTAATTTAAGTATATGTAAATATGCTACAACTTTAGAACCTAATTTCAAGATTAAAGAAGATTTAACTTGAAGAAGTAACATATATTTGTAAAAATATATTAAGTTAAGTTAAACAAGAAGAAACATGAAAGTATCCATAGACAAGAGTAAGTGTATTATGTGTGGTAGCTGTGTAGCTATATGTCCAGAAGTATTTGAAATGAAAGATGATGGTAGTGTAGATGTAAAAGAACAGTACAAAGAAAAAGATATTTCAGATGATGCAATAATTGCTAAAGTAAAAGAAGCAGAGGGAGCCTGTCCTGCAACTGCTATTGTAGTAGAAGATTAAATATTATGGATGATTGTATATTCTGTAAAATTATTAAGGGTGAAATACCATCATACAAGGTGTATGAGGATGAAAATGTTTATGCATTCTTAGACATTAAACCATTAAGCAAGGGACACACTCTTGTTTTACCAAAACAGCATTACAAAGATATTCAAGATATTCCAGATGAACTTCTGTGTGAGGTGAATAAAGTAAGCAAGAGAATAGTAAAAAAGATTCAAAAAAAGTATTCTCCTTTAGGCTTCATAATTAACCAGAACAATGGAGAGAGAGCGGGACAAACTATTGCCCATTACCATTTACATATTAAACCAGTGTATGAGGGTACTGTGATTCCCGACGAGATGAACCATAGGAGAGAGCTAAGTAAAGAGGAAATGAATGGAGTTCTGAAAGACTTAATTGAGGAAGAAATCTAGTACCTCATCTCTGTACTCTGTATCTAAGTCGAAATGAGTTTTGCCATCTAATTCTATTAGTGTAATCTTTTTTCCTAATTTATCCATACTGTTTACAAAACTTCTAGAGTTTGTAATCCCTATATTTACATCCTTTGTTCCATGCCATATCTGTATATCAATACCATCTAAAACATCAATGTTACTCTTGTTCCACTCATATGATCTTGTCGTGGGTGCAAGAAGTGCAACCTTGGATATATCCTTAGGATACTTTGCAACATAGTGCATAGCAGGAAGTCCTCCCATACTGAATCCAATTACGAATGTCTCTCTGGAAGTGCTGTAGTTATTTCTAATCCACTCAACCATATTAAAATTATCTTGTATGGAAGCAGCATTTCCCCAGTTCTCATCATGGGCATTTGAAGCTGCGAATATCAGGTTGGATTTAGTATATTCTTCTCCATATATCTGTAGATCTTTCATAAATGGATCTTCAAGGTTCTCTGTAACTCTGGTATTTGAACCGTGGTTGTAGATTACAATTCTTGGGGGATCGTTTTCATCTATATTTGTTGGTATAGCGATATATGCAATCTGTCCAGATATTGCAAATATCTTTTCTTCATAATGTGGACCATCTGGAATCTCTTCTTCCTCCTCTATGACTTCTGTCTTTGGAGTTTCCTCCTTTACTTCTTCCTGTTGTTCAGGCTTATTATTCACAAAAAAGATTTGGTAACAAAGATATCCAGGGATTGCTATGAGGGCAAGAAATATTAAAAAGAGGATAATATCACTAAAGGATATTCTACTTTTTGTCGTTTCCATATTGCCCATGTCTTCATTATATTTATTTTTTTATATACTGTCTAGAAGATTTGAGATGGTAATCTGAAACTTGTATAATTAGATCAATAAATCTGGGATGGAAATGCAAAAAGGCTCTCCCTCTCCCAGATTTTTTCATATCCGTTTAAATATGTTTTCTAATAATTAAGAATTAATTAATTTTAGAAAATTATTTAACATGGTATAATGTGTTTCATTCTAACTTTAGATAAAAATTTACATGCCAAAGACAAAGAACAAGACCGAGGGAGAGATAGTTATCAACCTAAATACATTTGCAATTCCAATTGCCATAATTGTTGCAGGTTTGTTAATTGCAGTTGGTATATTTTTCGCTAACAAAGGAAAAGATACCCAACAAAATATTCAGGGTACAGAGACAACTACTGCTACAGAAGATAAGTTTACAGCTACCTCTACAACCGTAGATGATGATCCATATCTTGGAGATAAAGATAAGGTTAAAGTTGCAGTTGTTGAATTTAGTGATTTCCAGTGTAGTTACTGTAAAAGACACTCAGATGAAGTTTTTCCTTTAATAAAGAGTGAATACATAGATACTGGAAAAATAGTATATGTATTTAGAGATTACCAGTTCTTTGGAGGTCTCTCAATTGATGCAGCTATGGGTGGTCAGTGTTTGTATGACTTGACTGGTAAAGACAATAGTAAATATGCTGAATACCATAAAGGTATATTTGGTTTAACAAGTAAAGATGCAATAACAACACTTGCAAAGACATTAGGTGTTGATGAGTCTAAGTTTAAAGCATGTATGGATGCAACTAAATACTCCGAAGAAATCAGTAAGGACCAAACAGATGGAACAGCAGCAGGAGTTACAGGTACTCCAGGATTTGTTGTTGGAGTTCTAAAAGCAGATGGAACAGTTGAAGGTAAGTTTGTAGGTGGAGCATACCCAATAGAGAGCTTTAGAACATTAATAGATGAAATGCTAGCTAAGTAATCATCTTGATTTGTAATTGATAAGGGGAGGTTTAATACCTCCTCTTTTTTTACTTCTTCTTTTTCTTGTTAATCTTCTTTACATTATCAAAAGAATCCTTCTTCATTCTTACAACTGCTCCTACTGCTGTTGCAGATATAGTTATGCTGTAAAATACTCCAAATACTGGTACAAGAGAAAGAAGGGTGGTTAATACTCTACCTGTAAGTAATCCTTTGTATGGTCTGTACCCCTTTGTCCCGAAAAGCTCCAATATCTCTTGCCCAAGAGCACTTTCCACATAGATTGTTCCAAATGTAGTTAGAAATAGTAGTACTCCAAGAATCAGGAGTGCAAAAGGTATGCCAACCAAAGTAAAGGCAAGAAGAAATAGAGGGAGTGGAATCAAGAGAAGTATTGCAATCCCTACCCCCAAGCTTTTAAGAAACTCTGTTGGAGATTTAGATACCTTGTTTACAATCTGTCCTGTTTTAACAGGCGAGAGGAAAATTAACACATATCCTGCAATTGAAAGGCCTACAAATGTTAGAAATGCATTTAATATTTTTAAGCTATAATCAGATACTCTAGTAATTTCAGTTCTTTTCGTTTGCTCAGCCTTAAGATCTACACCCTGTTCTTTAGCAATATCCTTTAGTGTGTTTGTATTGTATATATTCCCTGTTACATTCTCTTTGAGGATACGGTACTGACTTGCAAGTACTAAAGCATCTCCTTTTACAACGCTTTCTATGGAATTAGTATATCCAAATGCTCTCAAATCATCCCCGACAGTTCCTTTCATATCCGAGTTCATTGAAACAGCAAGAAGATCTTTTCCTGCATGTCCATCATATATTAGAGATGCACTTAAGACACATGCATTGTTACTCAAAACCCCAGATATATTACTTTCTCCAGCAATTACTACTAAGTTTCCATATATATTTCCATCAATGGTGACATCGGAACCAACTACATACATATCTCCAGTTACGGTTCCCTCCATAACTACTTTGTTCGAAAGGACGAAAAGATCTCCATCTATTACACCATATACACTAGAATTACTTCCTAGTAGGTAGACATCCTCTTCAATAGTGGTTTCTTGTTCTACTGTTTGTTCTTTGAAAAAGAATTGTGCAGCTTCTACTTTATATGGTAGAAAAAAGATTACAGATACAAAGAGTAAAGGTAAAACTCTTTTTAAAATGTTCATACTAAAGGCAGTAACAGATTATATATACATATATAGTAGCAAATCTTTGCAAAGAGTTATACATATCTTTCCATTTGACATGGTTAGTAGTTTCTTAGTAGTATATTACTATGAAGAAAAACAAAATTTACAGTACAACTGAATTTTACAAAAATCCATCTAAAATACTTGGTTATGTTAAAGATGGAGAAGTTGTGTATCTTGGTTACAAAAAATTAAAGGATCCAATTGCAGTAATTACACCATACAAAGATTACAAACCTAAAAAAGAAAGAATTTCTCTTTGGAAGCTTTCTTCTAAAAAATCTGTAAGTGCACCAGAATATGCAGATAGTTTGAAATTTATACAATCTCAAAGAAAAAGCAGATGAATGGATATGTTCTAGATACAAGTTTTCTAAGTGCATTCTACAATACAAAAGATGTTAATCACAAAGAAGCTTTGGAGATGTCTAGAAATATAGATGTAGGCAATCTCTTAATTCCAATCATAGTAATTGCAGAATTAGCAAATTTCAAGAAGAATGAAAAATTTAGAAGACTCCTGTTAAAGGAAGCCATGAACATAGCTTCAGGGATTCCATCATTAGATGAAAATGATTTGGAAGAATATCTTTCCTTCATAGAGAATCTCCCAAATAATATGACAGCAATAGATTCGATGATTCTTTTTCTGTCAGTAAAATACAATGCTGTGTTAGTATCTTTTGACAAAAAGATGATGAAAATAGCAAACAATATCTAGAGATATCGTTAAATATTTACATACTTAAGGTATAATGAGTGGAATGAAAAAAGTTCTCAACATTATACAAAGATACTATCCAGCAGAAGGTGGTGCAGAGCGTTTTTTCTGGACACTTTCAGAATATTTAGCAAATGATTTAGGCATTGAGGTTGATGTTTGGACTACAGATGCTCTTAATTCTGAAACACTTTGGGATTTAGATGGAAGGAAGGTAGAAAAAAAAGAAGAAACTATTAGAGGTGTAAATGTAAAGAGATTTCCAATTGGTAGGGGTATATTTAAATACAAATATCCTAACAAAATACTTAGAGTTCTTTTTGACTCTTTCCCTAATTTCAAAATTGCAAATCTTGCTTCATGTCCAACATCTTTTGAAATGTTAGATGAGATGAAGAATATAGCCCAGTATGACTGTGTTACTGTGTCCTCCTCTCCTTACTACTTCATCTTCTATGTGGGATATCTAATCTCCAAAAAATTAAATATTCCATATATCATTGCTCCAGCTTTCCACTCAGGAGTAGATGACAAGGATCCGCTAAGGAAGAAATATTACAAAAGAACGGCAGTCCCTTTCTTTGAGCATGCAAATAAAATAATTCTAAATACAAAACAGGAGGGAGAAGCCATATATGATTTTTGTAAAAACAATGGTGTTGAATTAAACAAGGATAAATTTTTGGTCCTTGGACAGGGAGTATATTTAGACAAAATAATGGGGGGCAATGGAGCTAGGTTTCGAGAGAAGTACAATCTTAAATATCCAATTGTGTTTCAAATGGGTGCAAAGACAAGGGAAAAGGGTAGTTTTGATTTAGTAGAATCTATGAAATTAGTATGGGATAGTGGGAAGAATGTACATTTGGTATTTGCAGGATTAAATAGTAAGGATTTTGATTTTTATCTAAAGAGTTTAGATGAGAAATACAGAAAGAATATTTTAAATATTGATAATATTTCTGAAGAGGAGAAATGGGATTTGTTTGATGCAGGAGATATATTTTCTATGGTTTCAAAAACGGATTCTTTTGGTATTGTATATTTAGAGGCTTGGGCATATTCTAAACCAGTATTGGCTTGTAGGAATGATGTTATGGAGGAAATCTTTGATGATGGTAAAGATGGATATCTGTTGGAGTATGGGAATACAAAAGAGATAGCTGAAAAGATTGTAGAGTTACTTGAAGATGAAAGTAAAAGAAAAGAGGTCGGGAGTATGGGAAGAAGGAAGGTAGAAGAGAAATATGATTGGAAGAAGGTGATGAAAAAAGTTGATGAGATATATATAAATTAGTAAAAAGACATGAAGAAAAGAGTAATCGCTATACTAGATTTGTTTTTAATATATATAGGTATTATTAGCTTAGTAAGCGTTTTACTTCTTCTTTTTAATTCTTTTATACCGGTTTTATCGCTGTTACTATCAGCTATATATCTTACAGTAATATTAATTTTTCTTAGAGTAAAAATAACTCTAACGGATAGTCGTTTTCATTGGGCATTTCTAGTAATCATAGTAATAGCACTATCTTTGAGATTTGTACCAAATCTCTTTTTAACAGGTGGTCAAGACCAAGGGACATATGTCTCTATGTCAAAACAGTATGAGATTAATCATGGACTATATATAAAAGATGAATTTAGAGAGTCCCTCTCAACCGAATTAAAAACAATATATGACCAATACAATGATTTTTTAGGCGTTGATGTTAAAGATTTAAGTAAATCAGAATATGTAATGCCTTTTTATCCAGTTTTCCCATCTTGGATGGCAACAGTTGGAACAATATTTGGTTCTGATAATAGAGTTTATGCATTAACTTTTTTTAGCATTCTCTCTGTTATTGGGATATATCTTTTAGCATATGAGATATCTGATAGAAATAAAAAGGTTGGGCTGTTAGCTTCTTTTTTAATTGCGATTAACCCATTGCATGTATATTTTTCTAAACTACCAGTAACGGAAATAGTATCTTTAACATTCTTGTGTTTTTCTCTTTACTTTCTACTCAGGTTTTACAATGAATACAAACAAAAGAATATCCAAGTATCTGACTTGATAATCTCATTATTGTTCTCCTCTGCACTTTTCTATACAAGGATGAGTGGGATATTCCTTTTCCCAATTATAATTGTAATACCTGTTCTCGCATTACTATTTGCTAAGGAGAGGGGATTATTTAGATATCTTTTAGTATATTCTGGCCTCTGGAGTTTGTCTTTGGCCCTTTCGTATGTATTTTATAAAGTATATTTACCGGAGTTATTTGATCAGATTATAGGGAAGAAGATTCTGAGTTTTATAGAATGGCAAACTATACTTATCTTGGTTCTATCACTTTTAGTAGTTCTAATATTAATTTTTTATGTAAAAAATATTAGAGATATTACTAGAAAAATATTAAAGTTTTTGAGTAAATATCTTCCTGCTATTGCCTTGTTATCATTCTTTCTTTTGATTTATTATGAATTTCTTTTGTATATTAAAGGAGCATTTTTAGATAATGGGTATTCACTCTTTTCAAATGAAAGTTTGTCGTTATTTAAACAACAAAGTTTCTTAGTTGGATTCCTATATCTTTCACCAATTGGATTTATTTTACTTCCTTTGTCGTTCATATATCTAAGGAAAAAAATGGATGTAAAAATTCTTTTATTAATCTCAACTATCCTCATATTTTTAATATATTGTTGGGGAGTATTAAAAATTACGCAGTATCATTACTATTTTGCTAGGTATCAATTAAGTGAATTAATACCACTATGTACAATACTTGTGTCAGTGTTTTTAGTTGAGCTGTGTAAAAGGAAAATAAGCAAAATTGTAAGCATAGGATTAATATCCTTAATGGCAATATATTTCGGGTATTTCTCAGTAATTCAGCTTCAAGACTATGAGGGTGCAGATAAAGGGAAATTTGAAGAGATTCAAGAATTAGTTGGAAGGGACGGTGTCCTTATAGTTACAAAGAAAGAATTCTTTTCATTTAATCAAATAATATTCCCGATGAAGTATTATTATGGGATGAATGTTTTTCCAATGAATTACTCAACAACAGTGAACGATTTGTCTTACAAGAATATATATGTTCTAAGTGCATATGGTGATTTAGAAATACAGAATCTGAAGCTTGTAAAAGAGATAGATTTTAGACATAATTACTTTGTTCATTGTAATAGAAGTGAAGACGCATACTTTGAAATGGAGAATCATTCAGAGGATATACCTTTTTGTAAATATATAATTATCCCAAACAGATATTATAAAGGGATATATAGGACATATTTGTATCAATTTAAATAAAAAATGGTAGAGTTCATAAGAGGAATATTACAAAAATATACCAGTGATAGCCAATATAAAAGAAATGTTCTTGTAATGATTGTTGGAAGGGTTATAGCCCAAGCAATTCCTATTCTCTTAACCCCTCTTCTTACCAGAATATATTCACCTGAGGATTTCGGAATATTTGGTGTCTTCTCAACAATAATTGCAATTGTGGCTATGATTTCTAATGGAAGATACTGTCTTGCAATTATCCTTCCCAAGAAAGATGAAAAAGCTATGTCTCTGTTTTTCCTGTCAACAATTCTAACAATACTTACAACAATTGCTTTTGCAATTGTTCTTGTTATCTGGGGGAAACAATTCTTTGTACTTCTTAATACACCAACCCTCGGAGAATATATTTGGATAGTTATATTAAATATGCTCTTCATTGGTCTTTACGAAGATCTGTACTACTATGCGTTGAGAGCAAAAGAATTCAAAATATTAACAACAAATATCATAATTCAATCTCTGGTGGTAATCATCTCAAGATTGATCTTTGGATATCTTGGATATACTGGATACGGACTTTTACTCTCATATCTACTTGGTTATGCTGTCAGTTATATCTTGATGCTAATAAGGTTGAAGATACCGGTATCTTCTTTAATAAAGCAGTTCAGTTTGAGTGAACACAAGCGTCTAATGAAAGAGTATTATAAATTTCCAAAGTATTCTCTTCTTGCAGATACATTAAGTATGACTTCCAATATGGCTCCAAATATCTTAATAAACAAAGCTTTTGGAAGTGTTGTTAATGGATATTACAATATGACTGACAAGATTCTTGGCTCTCCAATATGGTTAGTAACCTCCTCTGTGGGAGATGTCTTTAGGCAGGAAGCAGCAGAACAGTTCAGAACAAAGGGTTCATGTTTTGATATTTTCAAAAAAACATTAAAAGCAATGTCCCTAATTGGAATAATCCCATTTATTTTGTTATTTATTTTCTCTCCAATAGTAATACCTCCGTTACTCGGAGAGGGTTGGGAAGAAGTCGGGAAGTTTATTCAAATATTTGCTGTTATGTATTTTGTGAGATTTGTAGCAAGAACTGTGCAACCCATTTTTTATATAGTAAGAAAGCAGGCTTTTAATGCTGTATCCCAGGGTATAAATCTTTTAACAATAATTGTGGCCTTTGTGATTGGTATCATGACCAGAGATTTATATCTTTGTTTAATTATTTGGTCTGTATTATCTTCACTTTCATACATCTTTATACTAATCTTTGCCTACAGATTTGCACGAGATGTTAAGTATGACCCTAACGAAGATTAAAAATAATTTTATGAAGAGCTAATGATGAGAAAACTAACAGCAAAACAGAGAAGGATATTTAAATTGATAGGAATCTCAATGTTAATTGGAGTTTTGATATTTGTTTATTTCTCTTCTTTAGCGGTGATAACTTCTGATTCTACGAATTATTATCATTATCTTGAGATATTCAAAGGAAATTTACCATTGAGTAGCTGGAGACCTACTCGTGGACCTACTTTTCCTGTCATAATATATTTAATTACTTTACTGTTTGGAGATTCTTCAATAGGCTTTATTGTTGGGACATTTTTTTTCTTTATCATAGAAATTAGTTTGTCATATTTTATTATTCGGAAGTTTTCTGTAATTCAGAAAAATGAAACAATAAAGGTTATGATGTGGGTATTTTTCGTAATTCTAATAATTTTTAATCCATTAATAATTGGATATTATCATACAATGTTAACGGAGTTTGTGGCGACGACTTTAGCATTATTCTCTTGTTTTCTTTCAATAAAATGGATAGATATTGATATAAGAAAAGAGAAATTGAAATTTATCATTTTCTCAACAATGTTTATTGTCCTTTCTGTTGTAATGTGGTTTCTAAAGCAACCATATGTAATAATTGCCTTGATACCATTAATTCTTGGAACGATAATTTCTATCTTTAAAGTAAAAAATATTTTTAACTCATTTATTAAGTCTCTTATAATTGTTTTATGTATATTATGCACAGGAATCAGTATTTTTGCTTGGGACAAGATTCTTACCAATAGTGGAGCGAATTTAGCAACAACTAGGACGGAAGGGTTTTTGACAGAAGGTCTTATTCGTGCTGTTTCCAATTTCCGTCGGATTGATTATGAAAAATCACACAATCAGGATTTTTTAAAAAATTCAAGATATCTAGATATCTCCGAGAAAAAGGATATCTCCGAAATTATCAATAATCATACAAAGTATAGTGACTATGATTTATTTGAAGTTCATAGTATTAAAGGGAATAATATAATTGATATAATTTTAGTTCCAGATATAACACCAGGTAAAATCTCTTTTAAAGATGTAGAAGTTTTCTTTAAAGTCGCTTTAACGGAATACCCAGTAGAAGCTCTGAGTTCATATGTATATAATTATTTTGCATTGATAAATTTAAGCCCTTATGATTATGATGATCTTATCCCGAAGAAGAGAATACTAAAACAATATGAATTACATGGGGAAATTGAATCGATTGGATTGTCGATTTATCGAGACAATTCTACTTTTAGGGGTAGTGCAAATAAACGTGTGGAGTACATGCCACAGTATAAGTTTAATAATCCTTCAGATTTATCCTATCTCTCTTCATCTTTATGGATAAAATTAATTAGAGTGTTTTTCTTACTTTCCTTAACATTTGTTCTCTTTTTATCACCATTGTTTTTTATTTTATTTGTCTTAATATACTTTTTTAGAAAAAAGAATACAACAAAAAAGAAAAATTTACTTTATGAGACATTAATAATATTATTTGGATATAGTTTTTTACATGTTGCTTTTCATGCAATTACTGGGGCTATTGTTGATAGATATTCCTTTGTTGCTTACCCGACCGCATTATTGGGTTGCATATTATTACTAAATCTTGTTGATATTGATAAAATCAAGACATATTTTAGAAAAAAATTAGAAAACAAGCATTTTTACCATTTTTAGAATGAATATTGAAGAATATGCAAAATACAAATATTTTTTTACAATGAGGATTCCTGATCTTCTCGAGAAATATATCAACAAAATGGACTGGAATTCATATTTGGATATTGGATGTGGCGATGGAAATCTTCTTTATACTCTTAATAAAGAAGGTTATTTTCAGAAAAAGAAAATTTTTGCTGTGGATTTATCACAAAATCGAATTAGAAGAGTTCAAAATATTAGCAAGAATTTAAAATGTTATGTAAATGATGCTTGTGACTTGAAGGATATAAAGAACAGTTCTATAAATATAGTAACCTCGACAATGGTATTGGAGCATGTCCCAGATGAGGATCTTATGCTTATGGAGATAAAGAGAGTCCTTAAAAAAGACTGCAATTTTGTATATCTAAGTACTGTGTTTAAAAAATGGTATGGGTGGTATTATTATCGTTGTAATGGCAAATGGAGATTGGATCCTACTCATGTTAGAGAATATACAGACGACAATCTACTCTGTAAGTTAAAAGAGAAAGGTTTTGAAATTATTGAAACTAAAAAATCGCTTCTTTGTTTTTCTTTTGTTAATCTTCTTGTTAGAATAACAAAATACAAAGGCGAGACTCAAAACAACAAGTTTTTTAGACTTTTAGACAAATTAAAAGTACCAATATTGGGATATTATAATTGGGAAATAGTATGTAAAAAGGTTTTATAATAGAATTAAATATGAACAAATCCCAAGTCTACATAACAATACCTCTCTACAATGATGAGAAAATGATTCTTAAAGTAATCAAATCTTTAAAGAATAAAGGATATAATAATATTGTAGTGGTAGATGATGGCAGTAAAGATAATGGATATGAAGTAGTAAAAAAGAATACAGATGCAATAATAACAAATCATATAATAAATAGGGGGCAAGGAGCAGCTTTACAAACAGGAATGGAAATAGCAATTGAAAAAGGTGCTAAATATATTGTAAATTTTGACTCAGATGGCCAGCACGATGTAAAAGATTTAGATCATATGTTAACAACATTAATAAAAGGGAAATATGATATAGTATTAGGTTCAAGATTTCTTCAAAAAAATGACATACCTAGCTCAAAAAAAATACTCTTGAAGGGAGGTGTAATATTTACATACCTTCTTTCCCAAATATGGCTTACCGATGTTCATAATGGATTAAGGGCTATGACAGCTGAAACTGCGAAAAAATTAAATCTTAGACATGACAGAATGGAACATGCATCTGAGATACTCGATAAAGTAAAGATACTAGGTCTTAAATATAAAGAGGTACCAGTAACTATACATTATACAGAGTATTCAATGTCTAAGGGACAGAGTATATTTAATAGTATAAATATAGCTTGGAAATTAATTTTATCGAAACTAAAAGAGTAATGATTATACAATACATAGCAACAGGAATTATCTTAATTGTACTTTTTCAACTTGTATTGAAAGTAATCAAGGATAGGACTACATTAATCAAGCTTGTAATTTGGTTAATCTTTTGGGGAATTGCTTTGGTTTTAATATGGCTGCCAGCAGGAACTCTTGATATATTTGGTAAATTTCTTGGTGTTGGTAGGGGAGTAGATGTTTTGATTTATTTATCGATAATGATCCTATTTTATATTAATTTGCGATTAAATGATAGAATCGAGAAATTAGAGAAAAATATTACTGTCTTGGTTAGAGAGATAGCCAAGAAAAAAGTTACTTAAGTATTCTAGAAATATACTTGTATGAAATTATCCTCTTTATATTACTAAACCACTGCTGTAATAATACACTCTTACTAGTCGTGAATTTTTTCGCAATCATCCTAGACTCCCTTAATGTTTTTTCAATACTTCCACCAGTCTTTGTGTCAGAGGTAAATCTAAACTCTGCTAGATATTCTGGAATAAGATGCAATTTATATCTTGAAGCTATTTGTGCCCAATACTCTTGATCCATTGAATAGTGAAGAGTTTCATCAATATACCCGATATCTTCAATAACGGATTTTTTCCAAAATGTTGCTGGCTGCGATATACAGTTTTCAATCAATAATTGATTTAGAGTAAAATTCTTTAACTTTCTGTTTTTATACTCTGTAATACATTTTTTAATCTCTTTTCCATTTTCATCAATTATTCTGCAATATCCTGTTAACCACATACAGTCAGGATTGTCTCTAAAGTATTTAACTACCTTATCTAAAGTCCCTTCTAAGTATAAATCATCAGAATTTAAAAAAGCGACAATATCTCCAGTCGCCATTTTTAAGCCTTTATTTATTCCGTTTGATTGTCCGGTATCTTTCTCAGAGACATACCTTAGTTTGTTTTTGTATTTCTTTATTATATCCAAACTTCCATCTGTTGAGCCTCCATCGGTAACAATATACTCTAATTCAAAATCTCCTTTTTGATTTAAGACACTCTGGATTGTTTCCTCAAGATATTTTGCAGTATTAAAATTTGTTGTAATTATTGATATTCTCATAAGATTCTTATAAAGATTAATCAAGTTTCGTTTTAAATGTTATCAATGTTGTAATATAATAATCCTACTTCTAATATAATACTATATGCATAATGAAAAAAATAACAGTAATAGGACTCGGCTACGTTGGATTACCCCTTCTATGTGCAATCGCTAAAAACAAAAAATACCATGCTTGTGGCTATGACCTCAGTAAAGAGAAAGTGGAGAAGATATCTAAAAGAGAATGTCCAATAGACGATGAAGTATGTGCAGAAGATTTAAAAACAGTAAAAATCGAAGTATCTACAGATGAAAACATACTTGAAGATTCAGATTACTTCATAATCTGTGTCCCAACCCCAGTACTTGAAGACCATACACCAGACTACACACCAGTTATCGGTGCATCACAAACAATTGCGAAACATATGAAGAAAGGATCTGTAGTAATACTAGAATCAACAGTAAACCCAGGAACATGTGAAGAGGTTGTAGAACCTGTACTTCTAAAAAACAGAGCTGGTCTTAAGAAAGATGAATATATACTCTCCCATTGTCCTGAGAGAATAAACCCAGGAGATCCTAAATGGAATGTATACAATATACCTCGAAATATTGGATGTAGACCAGCAGACAAAGTACATGAAGTTGCAGAATTTTACAGATCATTCTTACAAGGAGAGATAAATGAAGTATCTTCATTAAAAATAGCAGAAGCTACAAAGATAATTGAAAATACATTTAGAGATATCAACATTGCATATGTAAATGAACTTGCAAAATCCTTTGATGCTATGGGAATAGACCTAATTGAAACCATCAAAGCATCATCCAACAAACCCTTTGCTTTCATGGCACATTGGCCAAGTAGAGGTGTAGGAGGCCACTGTATAGCAGTTGACCCTTACTACTTAATTAACAGAGCAGCAAAGAGTGGTTTTGATCATAAATTCTTGAAAATGGCTAGAGATGTAAACAATGGTATGCCACAATATGCTGTAGATCGTCTACAAGATGCATTAAACGAAGTTGAAAAACCTGTAAAAGGAACCAAAATCGCTCTTCTAGGACTCAGTTACAAAGAAAACATTGCTGACTTAAGAGAGAGTCCATGTTTAATAATTAGGGATATTCTACAATCTATGGGTGCAGATTTAAGAATATATGACCCACATCTTCCAGATATGAGCAATGTAAAAAGTTTAGAAGATGCACTAAAGGATAGTAGTGCAATTATCCTTTGTACAGCACACAAACCATTCTTAGAACTTAATGTAATGTTAAAGAGATATCCAAATATAAAGGTTGTAGTAGATGGTATGAATAAGCTAGATAAGAAGGCCATTGAGAAATTAGGTATAATATACAAAGGTATCGGTAGATAATATTAAAAAACAAAAATATGAAGTTAGTAGTATTTTCAATCTGTCAAAATGAAGCTAAAACAATTGGTGAACTACTAGATAGAATACCAAAGAAAATAGAAGGAATAGATGAAATAGTAACAATGGTTGTAGATGATGGAAGTACCGATGATACTGTTAAGATAGCAAAAGCAAAAGGAGCGATAGTTTACTCCAATCTTTCTCAAAAAAGATTGGCATATTCATTTCAATTTGCAGTAGATAAAGTTCTTAAACTAGGAGCAGACATTGCTGTAAATATTGACGGAGATTTACAATTTGCTCCAGAAGAAATTCCACTTTTAGTTAAACCAATCTTAGATGGTAAAGCAGACTTTGTAGCAGGAAACAGATTTGTAGATCCTAAAAGTCAGAAAATCAGGAGACCAGAATTTATGTCTAAAGGAAAATACTGGGGAAACAGGATAGGTGCATTTGTCATAGGCTCTCTCTCAAAGAAAAAATTCTCAGATGTAACATGTGGCTTTAGAGCATACAACAGAGATGCACTCCTACATATGAATATTAATAACAAATTTACATATACACAGGAAGCTTTCCAGTTACTTGCTAGTAAACAACTAAATATTAGGCAGGTACCAATAAGTATCAAATATTTTAAAGGAAGAAAATCTAGAGTAGTTTCTTCAATCTTTAGTTTTATCTCTTTTTCAGCATTCAATATTTTGCGGGTATTTAGGGATTTTGCACCTCTTAAATTTTTTGGAATCTTAGGTCTTGTTCCCTTTGTTATTGGCTTGGGATGTGTAATCTTTTTGGGCATACACTGGTTAAATACAGGAGATTTTTCTCCTTACAAATTTATTGGATTTACTGGTTTGTACCTAATAACTCTTGCTATACTTACATGGTTAGTCGGAATACTCTCAGATATCTTGGGAAGAATAATTAATAACCAAGAAAAAACTCTGTATTTTACAAAAAAGATTTACTACTCTAAATTCAAGAAAAAAGAATAATGAATGTCCTAATATCTATCTCCCATCCAGCATGGGCTCATCAATTCCATAATATTATCAATCTTCTTCAAAAGAGAGGACACAATGTAAAGGTCTTGGTTGTAAAAAAAGATAGAAATTGGGAGATACTAGATGAGTATGGAATTGAATATACTGTAGTGGGAAATAGTACTGGTAAGAACAAATTCGACAAGGCATTAATATTACTTACCTCTACATACAAGCACCTTGTAGAAGCTATAAAATTCAAAACAGATGTATTAATTGGTAGACCATCTCCCATGATGGCCATAACTGCATTTCTAATAGGTAAAAAGAATATTGTTTACTGTGATACAGAAAGATCTGTAGAATCTTTGTTTTTCTCTAAACTTTTCTCTTACAAAATCCTTACTCCAATGTTCTACAGAAAAGATTTAGGTAAAAAACAGATGAGAATTGAAACTTTTAAAGAGCTTTTCTACCTTCATCCTAACTACTTTAAAGCTAATCCAGAAGATTTAAAACTTGTAGGTATGAAAGAGGGAGACAAGTTCTCCTTTGTAAGATTTGTAGCATGGAATGCTAGTCATGACTTGGGACACAAGGGATTCACAAATGAACAGAAGATGGAGATTATTAAACATCTGGAGAAATATGGAAGGGTATTGGTATCTTCGGAAGAAGAGTTACCAGAGGAGTTCAGTAAGTACATAATTAAAGTACCACATACAAAACTTCACAGTATTATGTCGTTTGCACAACTATTTGTAGGAGATGGTTTAACAATGGGCTGTGAGTGTGTAGTCATGGGAGTACATGCGATATTTACTAGCGAATTAACCTCTGGTGCAGCTGATGAGATGGAGAATAGGTATGACCTTATGTATTCCTTAACAAACAGAGAAACTATGCTGGAGGATACAAAGAAGAAGATAGATGAGTTACTAAAAGATCCAAAGATCCGAGAGAAGGGACATGAGAAATTGAAAAAGTTACTCAATGACAAGAAAGATGTTAATGAATGGTGGGTGAACTATCTTGAAGAAGAAGTAAAATAACTAAAAATTTATTTCTATGATGAATTTTGCTAAAAAAGCTTGGCTAAAAATTAAGAACAATCCAGATATTGTATTTTACATATTCATGGGCTTGTATTTTGCACTAATGCTGGTATTAGCATATTTCAGAGATATGGTGGATGATGAAGCCTTGTATTACAGGGAGACATGGTTAATGTCTGAGGTATTAAAAAATGGAGAATGGATAGGGAACTATGGAGTAGGACTACATGGTTTCCTCTTTAAATTACCTCCAGCACTTCTATTTTTAGTAACAGGTCCATCTATAGACATCGTTACCATTTACAATATTCTAATTGGAATGTTAACAGGTTTTCTTTTTTTCAAGTTGCTTAAATCTACCTTAAAGAATTCTTGGTTTGCTGTATTTGCTACCGTATTTATGATGACAAGTTTCCATTTTGTTTTAGCAATGCCAACGTATCTTAGAGATATTCCATCTCTACTAATGGTTGTTGTATTTCTTTATGGAGTTGTTAAGAAATGGAATAGATGGTGGATGTCTTTAGTATTTCTGCTGTTGCTTGATTCCAAGGAGTATGTCTTTTTAGTATTTGCTGTATTTTTTGTAATCTGGTTATTCATATCTTCCAGGGAAGTAGGATTTTGGAAAAAGATTTGGGATGTATTTAAAACATGTGTGATTGTTTTTCTCCCATCTCTTGTATGGATGGTTTTGATGTTTACGACTGGTTTAATACCAGTGAATATGTATCTTGCCTCAATCTTAGGACTTGTAAAAGGTGATTTAACTTATACTTTAAAACATTTCAGCTCGGATTTTAATTCAGAGAATCTTGTTGATGGAGGCAGTAGCGTCTCTCTTTCGAATGGGGAGGGAAAATTGGTTGAGATATATAACTTTGTTATGTCATATCTTGGGAAAGTTCTGTATCCAAGATCCTTCTCTTTTATCTCTGTACCAAAGGTAGTTATATTCCCAGTTGTATTCTCTAGTGTAATGCTTGTTTGGAATTATATTAAATCAAAGAAGAAAGAGTTTAGTATATTTGTATTTTCAGCCCTTCTAACTTTAGTTTGGTTACTTTTCTATATTGTTAGAACATCTCATGGAAGATATCTTTTACCAATATTGCCGTTTATTGGAATAATACTTGTTTATATATTCTTTTTTAGTGATTTCTCAAAAAAACAAAAGAATGGATTATTAATAGGGACTGGGTTATTTGTACTCCTAGGCTTTATCTTTGAATCTTCGTATATACTGCCTAAGATTTTAATAGAAGTATTTCTTTTTGTTCTTTTAGGATTTGCTTTACTGAAACCAAGGCTAAGTATTTTAAAAGGTATTTTCATATCTCTTCTGTCATTATTTTCTTTGGGGGTTGCTCTTTTGTTCTCATATACTCAGGGGCAAATTAATGGATATATTAATTGGGGAAGAAATAGAGAAGTTGATAAAATTGCACAAACTTTGCCAAGGGTGAAATTATTCTGGGGAAATTCTTTTGAAAACAGAAATGTTTTATCTGTACTAAATGAAGAGGAGAAATTGGAAACAGAGTGGAAGTGGGAATTTAAGGAAAATATTCCGAAAAATAATTATCTTAAAACGATGGGTGATGTATACAGTGATTACTATCAAGTGTCTCAAGATCCCATAAGTTTAGAATATGATTTTGCTAGTTTAAAAAAGTATATATATCAGAATGATATTGAGAAAGCCGTAATACTTTTTTCGACGAAAGAAGAGTTCCCTTCTCAATATTTTATTATGGATTTTCTAAAATTTGATTGGCTAGAACTAGAACAGGAAGTACATTTGAAAAATAAAATAGTATATATATTCGATGTCAAAGATTAAAAGATACATTCCGTATATATTTTTTTTAGTTTGGTTTCTTATCTTTCTAGGGCTTTCCTTTTTAAGAGATTCACTTGTAGATGAAAATATATATATAGGGGAAGCTGTAACGATTTCTACCCTTCTTAAAGACGGTATGTGGATTGGAAACTATGGTG
>Ga0116142_10000964_pt1 | contig 36432 bp, 34 predicted proteins | sample AD_UKC033_MetaG_FD_89785 | JGI IMG/M metagenome (GOLD analysis project Ga0116142, IMG submission 89785) | Active sludge microbial communities of municipal wastewater-treating anaerobic digesters from USA - AD_UKC033_MetaG | ecosystem: Engineered > Bioreactor > Anaerobic > Digestate | place: USA... | reverse complement strand
GGGAATGGGCAAGCGACACATCGTCGTCACGGGCCTGGGCATCGTCAGCCCCGTGGGCAACACGGTGGGCGGGGCGTGGGCGAACATCGTTGCCGGCCGCTCGGGAGTGGGCCCGGTGACGAAGTACGACGTCTCGACGATGAACTCGCGCATCGCCGGCGAGGTCCGCGATTTCGACGTCGAGAACGTGTTCCCGGCCAAGGAGGCGCGCCACGTCGACACCTTCGTGCACTACGGGATGGCCGCGGCGCTGCAGGCGGTGGCCGACGCCGGGCTGCCGCACGGGGACGCGCTGACCGAGGAGACCGCGTCGCGCATCGGCTGCCTGATCGGCTCGGGCATCGGCGGGCTGCCGATGATCGAGGCCAACTACAAGGAATTCCACGAGCGTGGGGCGCGGCGCATCTCGCCCTTCCTGATCCCCGGCTCGATCATCAACATGGTCTCGGGCCATGTCTCGATCCGGCTCGGCTACACCGGGCCGAACCTGGGCGTGGTCACCGCGTGCACGACCGGCCTGCACGGGATCGGCCTGGCCGCGCGGCTGATCCAGTACGGCGATGCGGACGTGATGGTCGCCGGCGGGACCGATTCGACGATCTCGGCGCTGGGCGTCGGGGGCTTTGCCGCCGCGCGCGCGCTGTCGACGCGCAACGACGACCCGGCAGGTGCCTCGCGGCCCTGGGACCGCGGGCGCGACGGCTTCGTCATCGGCGAAGGCGCCGGGGTGCTGGTGCTCGAGGAGCGCGAGCATGCGCTCGCGCGGGGCGCGAAGGTCTACGCGGAGCTGATCGGCTTTGGCATGAGCGGCGATGCGCACCACATCACCGCGCCGAACGTCGACGGCCCGCGTCGGTCGATGCAGGCGGCGCTGCGCGATGCCGGCATCGGCCCCGACGCGGTCCACTACCTGAACGCCCACGGGACCTCGACGCCGCTGGGCGACATCAACGAGACCAATGCGATCAAGGCCGCGTTCGGCACAGCGGCCAAGGGGGGGCTCGTCGTCAGCTCGACGAAGTCGATGACCGGGCACCTGCTGGGTGGCGCGGGCGGCATCGAGTCGGTGTTCACGGTGCTGGCGCTGCACCACCAGGTCGCGCCGCCGACGATCAATCTCACCGATCCGGATCCCGAGTGCGACCTCGACTACTGCGCCAACGAGGCGCGCAGCATGCGCATCGAGGTCGCGATGAAGAACAACTTCGGCTTCGGCGGCACCAACGGCACGCTGCTGTTCGCGCGCGCCTGATCCGGCATGCGCGCCGCGCCGCCGGTGCAGATGGTCTGCGGCCCCGACCGCCACTGGGCGGCGGCCGCGGCACTGCCGGCGGGCCTGGCCGCCGGGGTGATGCTCTACTGGATCTGCTGGCATGCCGGGTTGCGGCCGCCGCTGGCGCTGGGGGTTGCGGCTGTTGCAGCGTCGGGCGCAGGCGTCTGGGCCTGGCGCTGGACGATGCGCGTGCCGGCCCGCACCCTGGGCTGGGACGGGAGTGTCTGGCGGCTCGATGCCGGGTCGGGCAGCGTAATTTCGAAGCTCGAAGTCGGCGATTGGCGGCTGCTGTACTGGCGGGACGAAGGCGGAGCATGCTGGTTGCCGCTGTCGCTCTCACGCTGCGGCGCGCCGGCGCACCTGGCGCGTGCCGCGCTGCGCGCGCATGGGCTTACGAGCCTGTCTCACCGGGGCGCCGGGCTGGAGCGACATGGCTGATGCCGCCGACACCGACATCCGGCTGGTCGAGCGTGCGCGCCGCGGTGAGACCGCGGCGTTCGAGATGCTGGTGCTCAAGTACCGGCGGCGGATCGAGCGCCTCGTCGGCCGCATGGTGCGGGACCCGGAGCTGGTGCAGGACGTGGCCCAGGAGGCCTTCGTGCGCGCCTGGCGCGCGCTGCCGCAGTTCCGCGGCGAGAGCGCCTTCTACACCTGGCTCTACCGCATCGCGATCAACACCGCGAAAAAGGCGCTGGTCGAGCTCAAGCGCGACCCCCTGGTCTCGGAATCGAACCTCGTGCGTAGCGACGACGGCGACGAAACTTCCCGCGTGGGGAACGAACTAACCGACGGCGAGACCCCGGATGCTCTGCTTGCGAGCAAGGAGATCGCCGCGGCGGTCAATGCGGCGATCGAAGCCTTGTCCGAGGACTTGCGCCAGGCGATCACGCTGCGCGAGATCGAAGGTCTGAGCTACGAAGAGATATCCGAAGTGATGAACTGCCCGATCGGCACCGTGCGCTCCCGGATCTTCCGGGCCCGCGAGGCGATCGCAGCGCGTCTGCGTCCGCTGCTGGACACGCGCGACGGCGAGCGCTGGTGAGTGGCGCTGCCGCCGATCTTCTGCCCAAGAGAACCGTGCGATGAAACCATTGCCAGATGCCGGCCCGCCCGACGCGCCCGGTGAACGCGAACGCCTCTCCGGCCTCGTCGACGGCGAATGTGCGTCCGCCGACCTGGAGGACACCTGCAGCCGATGGGCCCGCGACAAGGAACTGCAGCGCGACTGGCGGATGTATCACCTGATCGGCGACGTGCTGCGCTCGGAGGAACTGGGTGCTGCGGCGACGGGCGACGGTGCCTTCCTGTCGGCGCTGCGCCCCCGGCTGGCGGCGCAGCCCACGCCGCTGGCGCCGGCGCCGCTGCCGCGTCGCCGCCGCCCGGCGACGCCGAGCGGCCGGTCGATTTGGCCTCTGATGGTCGCGGGGCTCGCCGGCGTCGTGGTCACCGGCAGTGCCGTATGGATGCTGCGTCCGGGCGTGCAGGGGCCTGTCGCGGACTGGGGCGACACCTTCGTGGCGGTGTCCGGGTTCGGCTCGCCGGGCGACGGGGGCTTCGGCCGGATCGCTGCGATGCCCCTGATGGAGGTGCCCGGCTTGGCCGACGCATGGAATGCGTCCAGCACGTTCGCGTCAACGGGTGTCGCCGCCGCGCCGGTCGCGGGCCACGTGGCGCGTCCGCTCGACCGGCAGATGCTGCGCGATGCGCGGCTCGATGCCTATATCGAAGCCCATCGCGACATGCTGGCGCCGCTGCCGGTGGCGATGCCCGGCGCCGCGCTGCGCGGCGTGGACATTCGCGCAGCGCAGCGGTGACGCGAACGCGAACACGCCCGCAGCGCTGGCTGGCCGGGCTTTGCCTGATGGCGGGCCTGCTTGCCGGACTGCTGCCGACGGCGAGCCCGGCCGCTGATTCGCTGCCGGGCGCGGTAGCGCCGGCCGACGCGCAAGCCTGGATGCTGCGGATGCGCAACGCGGCCAGCGGCCGCAACTACCAGGGCACGATGACCTTCGCCGCCAGCGACGGGCTGGTCTCGAGTTCACGCGTTGCGCACTTCTGCGTCGGCGATCAGGTCTACGAACGCATCGAGACGCTGGACGGCAGCCCGCGCCAGGTCTATCGGCACAACGAACTCGTGCACACGGTGTGGCCGCAGGCGGGACTCGCCGTCATCGAGCGCCGCACAGCGTCGTCGGCGCTGCCCTCGGCACTGTCTTCTGCACGCTCACCGGTCGAGGTCGATGCGCTGGAGCAGTACGAGCTCTCGCTCGAGGGCGAGGATCGCGTGGCCGGCCGCGAGGCCAGCGTGCTGCTGCTGCTGCCGCGCGACGATTTGCGCTACGCGCAGCGGCTCTGGATCGACCGCCAGAGCGGGCTCATGCTGCGGGCCGACGTGCTCGCGCCGGATCGGTCGGTGCTGGAGTCGGCGGGCTTCTCGAGCATCGAGATCGATGTGCGCGCGCAGCCGCAGTCCGTACTCAAGCCGATGCGTCAGCTCGAGCGGCTGCGCGTGCTGCGGCCCGAGCAGGTCGTGACCCGGCTCGAGAACGAAGGCTGGGTCATCTCCTCGGCACTGCCCGGCTTTCACCTGACCGTGTGCGTGAAGCGGCCGGCCGGTCCTGCCTGGGCCGCACAGGACCGGGTGCCGCGCCCGCCGGGCCTGCAGGCGGTGTTCAGCGACGGGTTGACGCACATCTCGATGTTCATCGAGCCCGACGACGGCACGCGCAAGCTGCAGCCGGTGCGGGCGCGCTTCGGGGCCACGCACTCGCTCTCGGACCGCAAGGGCGAGTTCTGGGTCACGATCATGGGAGACGCGCCGCTGCTCACGCTGCAAAGGCTCTTCGACACGCTCGAACGTCGGCCGTGAGCGGGCTTGTCGCGTTGCAGGATTCATCGGGTGCCGCGCGCCCTGCATGGCAGGGCATCCACCCTCTTCGTTCATCGTTCGCCTTCTCTATCCGCTGGAGCACATTCATGCCCTCTCTGATCGACCTCCGCCCTCCGGCACGTGGCCGGCGCGTGCTGGGCCCGCTGGCCATTGCGCTGGCCGCGCTGGCCGCGCTAACCTGTGGCGCCCTTCCGCAGGCGCATGCCCAGACTCAGGCGGCGCCGCAGACGCCGGCGCAGGCTCTGCCCGACTTCACGGCGCTCGTCGAGCGCGTAGGGCCCTCGGTGGTCAACATCCGCACGCTCGAGCGCGGGCAGGTACATGGCCGGCTCGGCGGGCTCGACCCCAATGTCGAGGAGTTCTTCAAGCGCTTCGGCATCCCGCTGCCCGGACGTCCCGGGCCGCGCGGCGAGGACGACCAACCGCGCCAGCGGGGCGTCGGCTCGGGCTTCATCCTGGACGCCGATGGCTTCATCATGACCAATGCCCATGTCGTCGACGGCGCCGACGAGCTCATGGTCACGCTCACCGACAAGCGCGAGTTCAAGGCGCGCGTGATCGGCGTCGATCGCCGTACCGACATCGCGCTGGTGAAGATCGAGGCGAGCGGGCTGCCGGCAGTGAAGATCGGGGACACCCAGCGCCTCAAGGTCGGCGAGTGGGTGATGGCGATCGGCTCGCCCTTCGGTCTGGACAACACCGTGACCGCGGGCATCGTCAGTGCCAAGGCGCGCGACACCGGTGAGTACGTGCCCTTCATCCAGACCGATGTCGCGATCAATCCGGGCAACTCGGGCGGGCCGCTGATCAACCTGCGCGGCGAGGTCGTTGGCATCAACTCGCAGATCTACAGCCGCTCGGGCGGCTTCATGGGGATCTCGTTCGCGATCCCGATCGACGAGGCGATGCGCGTGGCGGAGCAGCTGCGCAGCAGCGGGCGCGTGATCCGGGGCCGAATCGGCGTGCAGATCGGCCCGGTGACGAAGGAGGTGGCCGAGGCGATCGGGATGGGACGTCCGGCCGGCGCCCTGGTGCAGGCGGTCGAGGAGGGCCAGGCGGCCGAGAAGGCGGGCGTCGAGGCCGGCGACATCATCGTCAAGGTCGACGGCAAGCCGGTCGAGAAATCGAGTGATCTGCCGCGCATGATCGGCAGCATCAAGCCCGGCACGAAGATCGTGCTGCAGGTCTTCCGCCGCGGCAGCACGCGCGACATCAGCCTGCGCGTGGGCGAGTTCGAGGCCGAACGTCCGCTGGCCGGGGCACCGAGCGAAGCGGGTGCGGTGCCCGAGGTCAGGACCGCGCTCGGGCTCACGATCTCGAACCTGGAACCAGCGCAGAAGAAGGAACTTCGCGTGCGCGGCGGCGTACGTGTCGACGACGTCGACGGGGCCGCCGCCCGTGCCGGCCTGCGCGAGGGCGACGTGATCCTGGCGTTGGGCAGCACCGACATCGTCGACGTGAAGCAGTTCGAGGCCGTCGTCGCCAGGCTCGACAAGTCGCGCAACATCAGCGTGCTCGTGCGTCGTGGCGACGCCGTCAACTACCTCGTGATCCGGCCGGCACCCTGAGCCGGGGGGCATTCGGCCCGGCGGCCTCGACTAGCCGAGCGAGGCGTCGGGTCTTTCCGGATCGCGAAATCGAGGGCTTCGGCGTGTGACGGATGCGATAGTCGCGGATCCGCGCATTGCCGTAGTGAGCACTTGCTCGATATCTGGCTCGAATCCGGATTAGGCCGTTGAAGGTTTAGAATCGCTCCGTTTGCAACGGTCTTTAGCGATTCGCATCAAGCGGTGCATGGATTGCGGTCAAGATGTCCCGCAGCTTCCGTCGCACTGTGGACATCCTGTGGATCAGTTTTTCTGTAGGCAAGCTGCAACGAGCGCAGAGCAAGCACTGGCGCGGCTTCCGGCGGGGTCCTTTTGGCTACAATGAAGCCCCAACAAGCAGTTGCCATACGTTTTGTTGGAAGGCACGTCACCTCTTCGACGTGCCTTTTTTTTAGCTTCGGCCGGGTGCTTGGCGCTCGCGCATCGCGCCGCGGTGCGAGCCTTCGCCGAAGCGGCTTCGCCGCCCCGACCTCGCGCTTGCGAAGCCTGCGCCCGACTCCATGAAGCACATCCGCAACTTTTCCATCATTGCCCACATCGACCACGGCAAGAGCACGCTGGCCGATCGCATCATCCAGCGCTGCGGGGGCCTGGCCGATCGCGAAATGGAGGCGCAGGTGCTCGACTCGATGGACATCGAGCGCGAGCGCGGGATCACGATCAAGGCGCAGACCGCGGCGCTGCACTACACCGCGCGCGACGGGCAGGTCTACAACCTCAACCTGATCGACACGCCCGGGCACGTCGACTTCTCCTATGAAGTGAGCCGCTCGCTCTCGGCCTGCGAAGGGGCGCTGCTCGTCGTCGACGCCAGCCAGGGCGTCGAGGCGCAGACGGTGGCCAACTGCTACACCGCGCTGGACCTCGGCGTCGAGGTGATCCCGGTCCTCAACAAGATGGACCTGCCGCAGGCGGACCCGGACAATGCGCGCGCCGAGATCGAGGACGTGATCGGCATCGACGCGAGCGACGCGATCCCCTGCTCGGCCAAGACCGGCATGGGCATCGACGAGATCCTCGAGGCCGTCGTCGCGCGCATGCCGCCGCCGCGCGGCAATCCCGATGGGCCGCCGCGCGCGATGATCATCGACGCCTGGTTCGACAACTACGTCGGCGTCGTGATGCTGGTGCGCGTCGTCGACGGGCGCCTGGCCCGGGGAGAGCGCATCCGGCTGATGGCCACCGGGGCGACCTACCCGGCCGAGCAGCTCGGCGTGTTCACGCCCAAGAGCGAGAGCCGCGACGCGCTGCTGGCCGGCGAGGTCGGCTTCGTGATCGCCGGCATCAAGGAGCTGGCGGCGGCCAAGGTCGGCGACACCATCACGCTCGAGAAGAAGCTGCCCAACAACGCCGGGCCGGCTGCCGAGCCGCTGCCGGGCTTCAAGGAGATCCAGCCGCAGGTCTTCGCCGGCCTGTACCCGACCGAGGCCAGCGAATACGACGCGCTGCGCGACGCACTCGAGAAGCTCAAGCTCAACGACAGCTCGCTGCGCTACGAGCCCGAGGTCTCGCAGGCGCTGGGCTTCGGTTTTCGCTGCGGCTTCCTGGGGCTGCTGCACATGGAGATCGTCCAGGAGCGCCTGGAGCGCCAGTACGACCAGGACCTCGTGACCACCGCGCCGAGCGTCGTCTACGAGGTCGAGCTCGTCGACGGCAGCGTGCAGATGGTCGAGAACCCGAGCCGCATGCCCGAGGCCGCACGGATCCGCGAGATCCGCGAGCCGATCGTCACGGTGCAGCTCTACATGCCGCAGGACTGCGTCGGCCCGGTGATGACCCTGGCCAACCAGAAGCGCGGCATCCAGCTCAACATGGCCTATCACGGCAAGCAGGTGCACCTGAGCTACGAGCTGCCGCTGGCCGAGATCGTGCTGGACTTCTTCGACAAGCTGAAGTCGGTCTCGCGCGGTTATGCCTCGATGGACTACGAGTTCAAGGAGTACCGCGCCGCCGACGTCGTCAAGGTCGACATCCTGATCAACGGGGAGCGCGTCGATCCGCTGGCGATGATCGTGCACCGCGCGCAGAGCCAGTCGCGCGGGCGCGCCGTGGCGGCCAAGATGCGCGAGCAGATCCCGCGCCAGATGTACGACGTCGCGATCCAGGCGGCGATCGGGAGCAACATCATCGCGCGCGAGAGCATCAAGGCCCTGCGCAAGAACGTGCTGGCAAAATGCTATGGCGGCGACATCACGCGCAAGCGCAAGCTGCTCGAGAAGCAGAAGGCCGGCAAGAAGCGGATGAAGCAGATCGGCACGGTCGAGGTGCCGCAGCAGGCCTTTCTCGCCATCCTGCAGGTCGACGACTAATCGAAGGCGTTCCTTTCCACTGCATGAGCTCACTCACCGCCGCGCTCTACGGCGCGCTGATCGTCTACCTGGGCGGCTGGTTCCTCGGCTACTGGACCGGCAACTTCTCGTTGCTGCTGTTCATCCTGACCGTCGTCACGCTGCTGTACTGGCTGGCCGAGCGCTTCCACTTCAAGCCCGCACGCGTGGCGGCGGCGGCGGCGCTGGAACAGCAGGACGCCGAGCGGCGCCAGGAGCTGGCGCGTCAGGGCATCGTCAAGGTCGACGGCGACGTGCGCGAGGCGCGCAGCCGGCTGCTGATGCAGCCCTGGTGGCTGGACTGGACCGCGGGCCTGTTCCCCGTGATCCTCGTCGTCTTCGTGCTGCGCTCCTTCCTGTTCGAGCCCTTCAAGATCCCCTCGGGGTCGATGATCCCGACGCTGCTCGTCGGCGACCTCATCCTCGTCAACAAGTTTCACTACGGCATCCGGCTGCCGGTGATCAACACCAAGGTCATCGACAACAACCCGGTGCAGCGCGGCGACGTGATCGTCTTCCGCTATCCGGTCGATCCGCGTCAGGACTACATCAAGCGCGTCGTCGGCATACCCGGGGACGAGGTCAGCTACGTCAACCAGACGCTGTCGATCAACGGGCAGGAGGTGCCGACGCAGCCGATGGGCGAGTTCTACGACGAGGACAGCCTGCGCTACAGCCCGATCTTCGGCGAGAAGCTCGGGACGGTGGAGCACCGCATCCTGGTCGATCCGCGCCGTCGGGCCTACTACGGCCCGGAGCCCAAGACCTTCCCGTCGGCACAGAACTGCCGCTACTCGGCCGAGGGCGTGAGCTGCAAGGTGCCAGCCGGGCACTATTTCATGATGGGCGACAACCGCGACAACTCGCAGGACTCGCGCTACTGGGGTTTCGTCCCCGACGAGAATATCGTCGGGAAGGCCTTCTTCGTCTGGATGAACTTCAGCAACCTGGGGCGCATCGGTTCCTTCCATTGATCGCGCCGCCGGTTCGCCTGCAAGAGGAGACATGAGCGAGATGAGCTCCCCCTACGCATCGACGACTCGACGCCGCTGTCCGCACCGCCAGCGCGGCGTCACCCTGTTCGGCCTGATGAGCTGGGCCATCATCATCGGCGCGGTCGCCTACGTCGTGCTGCGCGTGTTCCCGACGGTCAACGAGTACCTGACGATCCAGCGCACGATCGACAAGATCGCGGCATCGTCGCCCAGCACGGTGGCCGAGGCACGTGCGGCCTTCGACCGTCAGAAGGACGTCGAGTACTCGATCAGCTCGATCGGCGGCAAGGACCTCGAGGTGACCAAGGAGAACGACAAGGTCGTGCTCGGCTTTGCCTACGACAAGGAGATCCCGCTCTACGGGCCGGTCTTCCTGCTGATCAAGTACGAGGGGCGCTCGCGCTGAGCCGGCACGCGGCCGTGCCGATGGAACCCCGCATCGACGCTTTCGAGCAGCGGCTCGGACACCGTTTCCGTGAGCCGCGCCTGCTGCGGCGTGCGCTCACGCATCGCAGCGCCGCCGCCGAGCACAACGAACGGCTCGAGTTCCTCGGCGACGCGGTGCTCGCGCTCGTCGTCTCGAACCTGCTCTACGAACGTTTCTCCGGCTCCGACGAAGGCGACCTCACGCGCATCCGCGCGCATCTCGTGCGCGAGGACAGCCTGCACCGGCTCGCGCTGGAACTGCGCCTGCCCGAGGTCCTGCAACTGTCCGAGGGCGAGCTGCGCGGCGGCGGTGCGCAGCGCCCATCGATCCTTGCCGACGCGCTCGAAGCCGTGATCGGCGCGGTCTTCCTCGATGGCGGCTTCGAGGCAGCCGAACGGCTCGTGCAGCGGCTGCTCGGGGATGTCATCGGCAGCAGCGAGGTCGGGAGCTGGAGCAAGGACGCCAAGACCGAGCTGCAGGAGTGGCTGCAGGCGCGCCGCCTGGCGGTGCCCGTGTACCGCATCGTCGCCACCCGCGGCCAGGCGCACGCGCAGACCTTCGAGGTCGAGTGCGTGGTCGAGGCGCTCGCGCTCGTCGAGCGCGGGCAGGGTCGTTCGCGCCGTGCCGCCGAGCAGGAGGCCGCGCGCCGCATGATCGAAGTCCTCAGGGACAGTGACCGCCCCGACGGTCCGCTGCGCTCATGAGCATTCCGGCCTGCGTTCCAGCGGCCATGCCCGGGCATCCTCCCGGCAGGGGAGCTCGATGAGCGACATGCCCGCTTCATCCGTGGGACCGGACGCCTCGGCTCCCAGGCGCTGCGGCCTGGTCGCGATCGTCGGCCGTCCCAACGTCGGCAAGTCGACGCTGCTGAATGCGCTCGTCGGGCAGAAGATCAGCATCACCTCGCGCAAGGCACAGACCACGCGCCACCGCATCACCGGCGTGCGCACGCTCGGGGCCTCGCAGTTCGTCTTCGTCGACACGCCGGGCTTCCAGACGCGGCACGGCAGCGCGCTCCACCGCAACCTCAACCGCACCGTGCAGGCGGTGCTCGCCGACGTCGATCTCGTCCTCTTCATCGTCGAGGCGCGCCGCTTCGGACTCGACGATGCCAAGGTGCTGAACCTGCTGCCGCCGGACAAGCCGGTGCTGCTCGTGGCCAACAAGCTCGATACCGTGAAACGCCGCAGCGAGATGCTGCCCTGGCTCAAGGACATGCAGCAGCGACACCCCTTCGTCGAGTTCGTGCCCTTGTCGGCGCGGCGCGAAGCGGACGTGCGGCGCCTGCTGACGATCCTCGAGCGCCACCTGCCGCAGCGGGACTGGCTCTACGACGAGGAGGCGCTGACCGATCGCAGCGAGCGCTTCCTCGCCGGCGAGATCGTGCGCGAGAAGCTATTCCGCCTCACCGGCGACGAGCTGCCCTACACCTCGACGGTCGTCATCGATCGCTTCGAGGAGGAAGGCGGGCAGGAGGACGCCCCGGGAGATGCGCCGGAAGAGGCGCCGGAAGATGCGCCGGAAGATGCGCCGCCGGGCGAGCGCGGCGCCGTGGACGACCGTGCGGGGGACGCGGGCCGCGGCGCGGCTCCCGGGCGCCGCCGCGCGCGGCCGCTGCGGCGCATCGGCGCGACCATCGTCGTCGAGCGCGAAGCCCACAAGCGCATGGTGATCGGCGAGGGCGGCGAGCGGCTCAAGCGCATCGGCACCGAGTCTCGGCTGGAGCTGGAGAAGCTGCTCGATGCCCGGGTCTTCCTCGAGCTCTGGGTCAAGGTGCGCTCGGGCTGGGCCGACGACGAGACGCACCTGCGCAGCTACGGCTACGAATGAGGCGCAAGGGTCGGGCGCGATGAGCAGCTCGCGCCGCGCCGCCTCGGCGCCGCTCTCGGCCTTCGTGCTGCACGGCTGGCACTGGAGCGAGAGCAGCCTGATCGTCGAGCTCTTCACGCGCGAACGCGGCCGCATCGCCGTGGCCGCCAAGGGCGCCAAGCGACCGTACTCGCAACTGCGCCCGGTGCTGATCCCGTTCCAGCGCCTCTCGGTGCAGCTCGGACGCCCGTCATCCGATGGATCCGAGGTGCAGCTGCTGCGCAGCGCCGAGCGCGCCTTCGGTCCGCCCATGCCCGGCGGCGGCGCGCTGCTGGCGGGTTTCTACCTGAACGAGCTTCTGCTCAAGCTGCTCGCGCGGCAGGATCCGCACGAGGCGCTCTTCGACGCCTACGCCGACGCGGTGACGGCGCTGACCGAGGCCGATGATGCGGCCGTGCAGGGACTGCTGCGCGCCTTCGAGCTGGTGCTTCTGCGTACGACCGGCGTGCTGCCGGCGCTGGATCGCGTGACGCTGACGCTGCAGCCGCTGGCACCGGCGCAGGGCTACACGCTGCACGCCGAGGCCGGCGTCGTCGCCTCGGGCCGCACGGCTGTCCCCGGGGCGGCGCTGACGGCGCTGGAGGTCGCGCTTGTGGCCGGTGACGGTGCGGCGCTGCGCGCAGCGGTGGCTCCGGTTGCCGCAGGCCTGCGCGCGCCGCTGCGCGAGCTGCTTCACTATCATCTCGGGTCACCGCTCCTGCGCACGCGCCAGCTGATGCTGGAGCTGCACCGGCTCGACACCCGAGAACCCGTCCGCCCATGAATCCCCTGGTGATCGACGAGGCCGCAGCCGGCGCCCGCCGCGCGGCGGCGACCGCGCTCTCGGTCAACGTCAACAAGGTGGCGCTGCTGCGCAACACGCGCCATCTGGGCATCCCGAGCGTGACGCGCGCGGCGCTGCTGGCGCTGCAGGCCGGCGCCGACGGCATCACCGTACATCCGCGGCCCGATGAGCGGCACATCCGTGCCCACGACGTGCGCGAGCTCGCGGCGTTGCTGAAGGACTGGCCGCAGGCCGAGTTCAACATCGAGGGCAACCCCTTCCACAACCTGCTGCCCTTCGTGCGCGAGCTGCGGCCGCAGCAGGTGACCTTCGTGCCCGACAGCGAGGGGCAGTTCACCTCGGACCACGGCTGGGACCTGCCGGCCGATGCCGCGCGGCTGCGCCCGCTGATCGACGAGTGCCGCGCGCTCGGCGTGCGCGTGAGCCTGTTCATGGATCCGCTGCCCGAGGCGATGCCGCGGGCACGCGACGCCGGTGCCGACCGCGTCGAGCTCTACACCGAACCCTACGCCGCGGCGCATGGCACGCCGCAGCAGGCGGCGCAGCTGGAACGCTTCGCCGCCGCCGCGCGCGCGGCGCAGGCCGCGGGCCTGGGCGTCAACGCCGGTCACGACCTGAACCGCGACAACCTCACCGACTTCCTGCGCGCCGTGCCCGGCGTGCTCGAGGTGTCGATCGGCCACGCGCTCATTGCCGACGCGCTCGAGCTCGGGATGAGCGAGACGGTGCGCGACTACCTGCGCTGCATCCGCGCCGCGCAGCAGGCGGCGACGTGATCGTCGGCATCGGCACCGACATCTGCGACCTGCGGCGGATGCGGGCGACCTTCGAGCGTCGCGGCGAGCGCTTCGCCGAGCGCGTGCTCGGCGAGCATGAGCTCGCGGTCTTTCGCGCGCGTCGTGCACGCGCCGAGGCGCGCGGGCTTGCCTACCTCGCCACGCGCTTCTCGGCCAAGGAGGCCTTCTCCAAGGCGATCGGCCTGGGCATGCACGCGCCGATGAGCTGGCGCGGCTGCGAGATCCTCAACGAAGCCGGCGGCAAGCCCTACGTGCGGCTGAATGGCGCGCTCGCCGACTGGTTCGCGGCGCGCGGCTGGCGCGCGCAGGTCAGCGTCAGCGACGAGACCGAGTACGCGGTGTCCTTCGTCGTCGTCGAGACCGCGCACGAGGCGCCGCGCTGAGCGCGGATCAGCCCGGATCGCCGGCGATCGCGCAGGCGAGCATCGCGCTGCCGACGCGCAGCGGAAGCGCCGACTCCGAGAGCAGGGCGACGATGCGGTGTCGCGGCTCGGCGGTGTTGCGCCACTGCGGCGTGCGCTGGGCCTGGCCGTCGGCACGCGCCAGCACCGCCACGCGCGGGTGATGCGCCTCCTGCCCGTTGCCCGTCACGACCCCGATCTCGTCGGAAGCCAGGCGCACGAAGCAGCCGGGTGGGAAGACGCCGAAGCTCTTGATCAGCGCCTGGCACAGCGCGCTGCCATCGGCCAGCGCATAGACCTCGCGCGCGGCGTCGCGGGCGTTCATCGCCGGGCGTGTCGCGCGTTCGCTCATCAGCGCGGTGTAGATGTCGGCGTAGCGCAGCAGTTGCGCCAACTCGGTCGAAGGTTGCGTGCCGTGCGGGTAGCCCTTGCCGTCGGGCCGTTCGTGATGCTCGCGTACCGCGGCAAGCCATTGCTCGTCTTCGACACCGGCCGCTTCGAGCATCTCGGCACTGCGCAGCGGGTGCTCGTGGATCAGCTGCCTCTGGCGCACCGTGAGCGCTGAGACCTGACGGGCGAGCTGGCCTTGCAGTCCGAGCATCGAGATGTTCATCGTGAGGCCCGCGTGCAGTGCGCGCCGCTGCTCGTCCACCGACCAGCCGAGCGCGCGCGCTGCAACGAGACCGGCGACAGCGGTGTTCATCGCATGGATGATGCCGTAGTGCGCGGCGTCGGCCGTTGCCTGGCGCACGATCTGCGACATGGCCAGGTTCGCGCTGCGGTCGACCAGCAGCTCGACGTTGCGCGCGGCGAGCGCAATTGCCGCCAGGCGCTCGCCTGCAGACGCACTCAGCGCAGCGGAGACGCGCTCCGCGCATTCCATCCAGCGTTGGGGGAGTGCTGCGATCGGGATCGCATCGGCTGCAGGTGGTCGCGCCGCCGAGAACAGCGGGTCGTCGGCTCCGAAAACCGATTCGAGCTCGGCGACGTCGACGACGGCCCCGAGCTCGAGGAGCTCGTCGAGGCGGCCTGCGTCGTCGATCACCTGCCCCGCGGCCAGCAGCGGTGAGCGGTCGGCGTCGTGGACGCCGAAGGGCAGGGGAACCCCGATCTGGATGCGGGTGCGGACGGTGTCGAGTGGAAGGACCTGCATGGCAGCAAGGTGGCGGCGCGCTGCCCCTGCAGGGTCTATCGGCGCCGCACCGCAGGACTTGACCCCTGCTGCGGCGGTGTTGGCGGGCGCGCCGTCCGCTGCCGCTCAGGCGCGCGGCGCGTCGCCGTCGAACGGCAGCCGCATCTGCGACAGATCCTTGCGCGTCTCGACGAGCACGAGCGGTCCTTCGTCGATGACGATCGGTGCCCGCGGCTCGCGCGGGATGCGCACCGGCGGCGGCTCGGCGGCGATCGCCTCCTGGGCGAGCCGGATCTTCTCGGCATCGCTGCCCACCCATTCCAGACCGGCGCCCAGCGCGAGGCCGCGCAGTGTCTCCACCGGAAGCTCGTAGTACGGCACGGCCGGCAGCACCGGGACTTCGGGTGCTGGTGATGCTTCGGGCGTGGTCGCAACGGCGGCCGGAGTCGTGCTTGCGTCCTCGGCCGCGGCCTCGACCGGCGCGGCCGCCGCTCCTTCGACGGACTCGAGCTCCCGCACGGACGCAGGCGCGACCTGCCCGTGCGCGGCCTCCGCAGGCGCTGGCTCGGGTGCGCTTGTCTTCGCCGGCGCGGCCGCGCCGAGCTCCGCGCTCGCCTCGGCGGCATCCCGCTCGCTGCGGTCACGCCCGCCGCGAGCCCGCCCGCGGCGGCGCGAGCCGCTGCGCTCGCCCTCGGTGCCGGTCGCCGTCGCACCCGGTCCCCGCTCGGCGATCGTCCCGGGGTCGGCCGCAGCGTCTTCGATCACGGCAGCGGACGATGCGCGAGCGTCGAGCTCGACTTCGGCAGCTCCGGCCTCGCCGCTGCTCCGCAGCTGTTCGTCGGTGCGATCGGTCTCGCGATCGCGACCGTTGCGCCGGCGGCGACGCTGGCTGTCGCGTTCGCCGTCCTGGGCTTGCGCGGCCACGGCCTGGGCGTCGATCGAGGGCGTGGCGAGTTCGGCCGCCGCGGCCTCGCCTGCGGCGGCACGCGGGGCACCGTTGCGATCGGTGCGATCGGTGCGCTCGGGGCGGCCCGTGCGGCGATTGCGCTCTTCGCCCTGACGCGATTCGGACGTCTCGCCGCTGCGCGCTGCGCGCGCGCCACGGGCATCACGGCCGTCCCGAGGCTCGCTGCGGCCATCGCGTCCGCGACTGCCTCGATCGCCGCGTTCCCCGCCGCGGGCATCGCGCCCGCCGCGGCGGTTGTCGCGACCCTCACGCGTGCCGCGGGGCTGCTCCGGCGCGGCCGCCACAGCCGGCGCCGGAGCCGGCTCCGGCGCCGCCGAGCTTGCCGGGGTCGCTGCCGGCGCCATCCCGAAGAGCTTGCGCACCCAGGTGAAGAAGCCGCTTCCGGCGGGAGCCGGAACCGCCGCCGGGATCACTGCCGGCGCGGGTGCCGGCGCTGCGGCAGCCGGGGGCGGCGGCAGCGGTGCCGGCTGGTCGGGCAGCACGCCCTTGATGACCGGCTCCTGGCGCGCCTTGACCTTCTCGCGGCGCGTCACGTCGACGGCGTCGTCCAGCTCCTCGATCATCGTGTAGCTGGCCTGCAGGTTCTCCAGCCGCGGGTCGTCGTGGCGCAGGCGCTCGAGCTTGTAGTTGGGCGTCTCGAGGTGCTTGTTGGGCACGAGCAGGATGGTGACGCGCTGCTTGAGCTCGATCTTGGTGATCTCGGTGCGCTTCTCGTTGAGCAGGAAGGAGGTCACCTCCACCGGCACCTGCACGTGCACGGCGGCGGTGTTGTCCTTCATCGCCTCCTCCTGCACCATGCGCAGGATCTGCAGCGCGCTGCTCTCGGTGTCGCGGATGTGGCCGGTGCCGTTGCAGCGCGGGCAGGTGATGTGGTTGCCTTCGGAGAGGGCCGGGCGCAGGCGCTGGCGGCTGAGTTCGAGCAGGCCGAACTTGCTGATCGAGCTGAACTGCACGCGCGCGCGGTCGTTGCGCAGCGCGTCGCGCAGCCGCTGTTCGACCTCGCGCCGGTTCTTGCTCTCGTCCATGTCGATGAAGTCGACGACGATGAGCCCGCCGAGGTCGCGCAGGCGCATCTGGCGCGCGATCTCGTCGGCGGCCTCGAGGTTGGTGCGCGTGGCGGTCTCCTCGATGTCGGTGCCGCGCGTGGCGCGCGCGGAGTTCACGTCCACCGACACCAGGGCCTCGGTGTGGTCGATGACGATGGCGCCGCCGCTGGGCAGGTTGACGGTGCGGCTGAACGCGGTCTCGATCTGGTGCTCGATCTGGAAGCGCGAAAACAGCGGCGCGTCGTCGCGGTAGCGCTTCACCCTGGACGCCGTCTCCGGCATCACGTGGTTCATGAACTGCTTGGCCTGATCGTAGATGTCGTCGGTGTCGATCAGGATCTCGCCGATGTCGGCGGTGAAGTAGTCGCGGATGGCGCGGATGACGAGCGAGCTCTCCTGGTAGATCAGGAAGGCGCCCTTGCCCGCCTTGGCGGCGCCGTCGATGGCGTCCCAGAGCTTGAGCATGTAGTTCAGGTCCCACTGCAGCTCGGCGGCGCTGCGCCCGATGCCCGCGGTGCGCGCGATCAGGCTCATGCCCTTGGGGTAGTCGAGCTGGTCCATCGCGTCCTTGAGCTCCTCGCGCTCCTCGCCCTCGATGCGCCGGCTGACGCCGCCACCGCGCGGGTTGTTGGGCATGAGCACGAGGTAGCGGCCGGCCAGGCTGACGAAGGTGGTGAGCGCCGCACCCTTGTTGCCGCGCTCCTCCTTCTCGACCTGCACCAGCAGTTCCTGGCCTTCCTTGACGGCGTCGGCGATCTTCGCGTTCTTGACCTCGGTGCCCTCGCGGAAGTAGTTGCGCGAGATCTCCTTGAAGGGCAGGAAGCCGTGGCGGTCCTCGCCGTAGTCGACGAAGCAGGCTTCGAGACTGGGCTCGACGCGCGTGATGACGGCCTTGTAGATGTTGCCCTTGCGCTGCTCGCGCCCTTCGATCTCGGTCTCGAAGTCGAGCAGCTTCTGGCCGTCGACGATCGCCAGCCGCCGCTCCTCGGGCTGCGTGGCGTTGATCAGCATGCGTTTCATGTGCACTCCGGTGCGCCGCTCCTGCAGCGATGCAGGAGCGGCGGTCCTCACGTCCGATGCACGAGAGAGGCGGCGAATCCCGGGGGCGAAATGCCCTGGACTGCGCGCTGGCGCGGCCGATGGCCGGCGTTCAGGCGGGCAGCGTTGGCGCGTGCGAGGCGGCGGTGCTCCGCGTGCATGCCGCTTCGCGCTTCGGGCGCCGAGGCCCGTCGGGGTGTCCTGGAAGCGTTGTCGGATGCATGGGCCGGGAGCGTCGCCGGTCGCTGGGGCCAGGCCGACCGGGAAGGGTCGCCCCGGTTCGTCTGGCCCCGGGGATTCTTTCGTCTGCCGCAGCGCCGGCAGCCCCAAGCGGGCGGATGGCGAGCGGCGCGGTCATCGCAGTCTTCTCTGCCGCCTCGCGGACTCGTGCCGCCGGGCCACTTCGGGGCCCGACCTGCGCAAAGCCACAGGCGTTGCATCACCTCGAGCGCGCGCGCCCATCGTTTCCCTGTGTGTCCGCAGGCGCGCGCCGCCCTCCACCCCGTCCGCCTGTGCCCAGGTAAACTTCGACAAATCAAGCACTTACCGCACGAGCGTGGAACGGCGGATTATAGACGGCAAAGCCGGGGCCGCGGATCGCGCGAAAAGCGCCGTGGCCCCCGCGGCGCGGCACGTGACGGTCGACGAGGAGTCGTCGGGCCAACGGCTGGACAACTTCCTGCTGCGCGAGCTCAAGGGCGTGCCCAAGACGCTGGTCTACCGCGTCATCCGCTCGGGCGAGGTGCGCGTGAACAAGGGCCGCGCCGGCGCCGACACGCGCGTGCAGGCCGGCGACGTGATCCGCGTGCCGCCGCTGCGCCTGTCCGAGCCCGGGGCCGCGACCCCGGTGCCGGCGCGCGAGTTTCCGCTGCTGTTCGAGGACGACTGGCTGCTTGCCGTCGACAAGCCCGCGGGCGTCGCGGTGCACGGCGGCAGCGGCGTGAGCTTCGGCGTCATCGAGCAGTTGCGCCGCGCGCGTGCGCAGGCGCGCTTCCTGGAACTGGTGCACCGCCTGGACAAGGAGACCTCGGGCGTGCTGCTGCTGGCGAAGAAGCGCAGCGCGCTCACGGCGCTGCAGGCGCAGTTCCGCGCGCGCGGCACCGGCAAGACCTACGCCGCGCTCGTCTGGGGCGCCTGGCCCTCGCGGCTGAAGGTCATCGACCTGCCGCTGCTGAAGACGCTGGACGCCGCCGGCGAGCGCCAGGTGCGCGTGGCCTCGCCCGGGCACGGGGGCGCACGGCGCTCGATCACCGTCGTGCGCGCGCAGCGGCCGGTGGGCGACTGCACGCTGCTCGAGCTCGGCCTGACGACCGGGCGCACGCACCAGATCCGCGTGCACCTGGCGCACAGCGGGCATGCGATCGTCGGCGACCCGAAGTACGGCGACTTCGCGCGCAACCGCGAGCTCGCGCGCGGGCCGCTGCGCTTCACGCGCATGTTCCTGCATGCGCTCGAGCTGGCCTTCGACCACCCGGCCGACGGCCGGCGCATCGCCCTGCGCGCCGAGCTTCCGGCCGAATGCGCGACACTGCTGGACTCGATGCAACGTCCATGACCGCCTCCGACCTCGCTTCGTTCGCTGCCCCCCGAAGAGGCCGTCGGCACCTTCGGGGCGGCCGCGTGGTGCCGACATGAACCGCCCGCGCCGCTTCGACCTCATCGCCTTCGACTGGGACGGAACGCTCTTCGACTCGACGGCGCTGATCGTGCGCTGCATCCAGGACGCCTGCCGCGACGTCGGCGCCGCCGTGCCCAGCGACGAGGCCGCGGCCTACGTCATCGGCCTGGGGCTGGAGGACGCGCTGCGCCACGCCGCCCCCGGGCTCGCGGCCGAGCACTACCCGCAGCTGGGTGCGCGCTACCGCCGCCACTACTTCGCGCGCCAGCACGAGCTGCTCATGTTCGAGGGCACCTTGCCCATGCTGCAGGCGCTGCGCGCGCGCCATCACTGGCTGGCGGTGGCCACCGGCAAGAGCCGGCGCGGCCTGGACATGGTGCTGCAGCAATCGGGCCTGGGCGCGCTTTTCGACGCCACGCGCACCGCCGACGAGACGCAACCCAAGCCGGACCCGCGCATGCTGATGGAGTTGATGCGCGAGTTGGGCACCGAGCCCGCGCGTACGCTGATGATCGGCGACACCACGCACGACCTGCAGCTCGCGGCCAATGCAGGGGTGCCCGCAGTGGCCGTGAGCTTCGGCGCGCACGACCCGCGGAGCTTCGCGCCGTTCGCGCCGCTCTTCGTCGCGCGTTCCACGGGCGAGCTGCACGACTGGCTGCTCTCGCATGGCTGAGCCGCCGGTCCGGGACGCGCCGCGCCTGCCGCTGTGCGCCTCGGAGGCGCTGGCCGAGCGCGGCCGCGCCTGGGTCTGGGACGTGCTGGAGTACGGCCGCCCGGCACGCGCCTTCGCGCTGCGATTCGACGGCATCGTCGTCGCCTACCTCAACCGCTGCACGCACGTCCCCACCGAGATGGACTGGCAGCCGGGCGAGTTCCTCGACGCCGACAAGCGCCTCATCCTGTGCTCGATGCATGGCGCCGTCTTCGAACCCAGTGACGGCCGCTGCCTCGGCGGCCCGGCGCGTGCGCCGCTGACCGCGATCCGCGTCGCCGAGCACGACGGTCAGGTCTATTGGTATCCTTCGCGCGACATCCGGCCCGTGTCGCCGGAGCAGCCCGCGCGCGGGAGCGCACCATGACCCCCCAAGACGAACAGAGCCCGTCGCCCCATCCGGCCGCGGGCGATTCCACCGTGCATACGACCGGGCCGCGGTCGGGCTCGGTTGCAGCGACGCTCGAGGGCAGCCTCGAGCGGCTGGCCGGAGCCCTGCTGGTGGAGCGGCGGCGCGAGCGGCGCTGGCGCATCTTCTTCCGCCTGGCCTGGCTCGGGCTCGCGCTCGTCGTCGCCTTCGGGCTGCTCGCGCAGCGCGCGCAGACGTCGACCGGAAACAAGCCGCACACGGCGCTGATCGAGGTGCGCGGCGAGATCGGCCTCGACAGCGAGGCCAGCGCCGAGAATCTGGTGTCGGCGCTGAAGTCCGCCTTCGAGGACCCGGCGGCGCAGGCGATCGTGCTGCGCATCAACTCGCCCGGCGGCAGCCCGGTGCAGAGCGGCATCGTCAACGACGAGATCCGGCGCCTGAAATCCTTGCACGCGAAGAAGGTCTACGCCGTGGTCGAGGAGATGTGCGCCTCGGGCGCCTACTACATCGCCGTCGCCGCCGACGAGATCTTCGTCGACAAGGCCAGTCTCGTGGGCAGCATCGGCGTGCTGATGGACGGCTTCGGCTTCACCGGCGCGATGGAGAAGCTGGGAATCGAGCGGCGCCTGCTCACCGCGGGGCAGAACAAGGGCATGCTCGACCCCTTCTCGCCGCAGAACGAGCGCCAGACGGCTTACGCGCAGGCGATGATCGACCAGATCCATCGGCAGTTCATCGCCGTCGTGCGCACGGGCCGCGGCGAGCGCCTGAAGGAAATGCCCGAGACCTTCTCGGGCCTGTTCTGGAACGGCGAGGAGGCGATTCGGCTCGGGCTCGTCGACCGCCTGGGCAACCTCGATTTCGTCGCGCGCGAGGTCGTCAAGGCCGACGAGGTCATCGACTACACGCCGCGCGGCAATCTCGCCGAGCGCCTGGCCAAGCGCTTCGGTGCGTCGATCGGGCAGGGTGCGGTGCAGGCGCTGCGCGAGTTGCCGCGCCTGCGCTGATGGCCTCGCCGGAGGCCTTCACGCCGCAGGCGCGCCGCGCCGTGTGGCCGCAGTACCTGCTGCCCCGGCGCGCGCTGACGCGACTGGCCGGATTCGCGGCGCGTGCGCGCGCCGGCGCGCTCACCACCGCGCTCATCCGTCGCTTCATCGCCCGCTACGGCGTCGACATGGCCGAGGCCGCCGACCCCGATCCGGCGCACTACGAGACCTTCAACGCCTTCTTCACGCGTGCGCTCGCGCCCGGCGCCAGGCCGCTGGCCGAAGCCGACTGGCTGTGCCCGGTGGACGGCGCGATCAGCGAGTTCGGCGCGCTGGACGGGGAGCGTCTGCTGCAGGCCAAGGGGCATCGCTACAGCGCCACCGCGCTCGTCGGCGGCGACGCGGCGCTGGCGCGGCGCTTTGCCGGCGGCCACTTCGCCACGCTCTACCTGAGCCCGCGCGACTACCACCGCATCCACATGCCCGCCGCCGGACGCTTGCGGCAGATGGTCCACGTCCCCGGCGAGCTGTTCTCGGTCAATCCGACGACGGCGCGCGGCCTGCCCGACCTGTTCGCGCGCAACGAGCGCGTGGTCTGCGTCTTCGACGCCGTCGAGGGCTCGCCCGGCCCCTTCGTGCTGGTGCTCGTGGGTGCCACCATCGTCGGCAGCATGGCCACGAGCTGGCATGGCGTCGTCAATCCGCCACGGCCGGGCGTGCTGCGCCGCTGGAGCTACGACGAGGCGCCGCCGCGACTCGAGCGCGGGCAGGAGATGGGCCGCTTCCTGCTCGGCTCGACGGTGGTGCTGCTGCTGCCGCCGGGGCCGCTGGCCTTCGCCCCGGGCTGGGCGCCGGGCGGTGCGATCCGCATGGGGCAGGCGATGGCTACTGCCTGATCGCCTCGATCTGGATCGTCAGCTTCACGTCGTCGGCAAAGCCCATGCCGACTCCCCAGCCCGCGCCCCAAAGGCTGCGCTTGATCGTCGCCTCGAAGTCGCCGCCGCAGACCTCGCGCTTGAGCATCGGGCTTTCGTAGCAGTTGAAGCGCTGCGCCTGCAGCGTCACCGGGTGTGTCCGGTCGCGCAGCGTCAGCTGGCCCACGACCTGCTGCAGCTTGTCGCCGTCGAAGACGAAGCGCTCGCCGACGAAGCGTGCAGTCGGGTACTTGGCGACGTCGAAGAAGTCGACGCCCTTCAGGTGCGAGTCCAGGCCCGGCACGCCGGTCTGGATGAAGGACATGTCGAGCCGGATGTCGGCCGTTCCCGTTCGGGCCTCCTTGTCGAGCATGACGCTGCCGCTGGCCTTGCCGACGATCCCGCGGTTGGTCGACGTGTCGAAGTGCGGGATCGCGTAGCGCGCGAAGGTGTGCGTCGGGTCGACGGCGTAGGTTGCCGGCGCCGCGGCAGCCAGCGGGGCGGCGCCCGCCAGCAGGAAGGCCAGGGTGGTGACGAGAGTCGGTTTGTTCATCGGGTGTCCTGCGGGTCCTGGGTTGGAAGAGGTGTGGAAAGGACGGGGAAGGCCGACGTCGAGGCCGCGCTCAAAGCGGCGGCAGTCCGGTGAGCGCGAACTCGAAGCGCACCTGTACTTCATCGGCGACGAGCGAGGTGTCGGACCATTCGCCGTCGCCGATCCTGAAGGCCAGGCGTTCGATCGCGAAGCGGCCGCGGGCGGTGCTGGCGCCGCCGGCCTGCGTGATCTGCACCGGCACGACGAGCGGCCGCGTGCTGCCCTTGATGCCGAGCTCGCCGCTGACCTCGAAGCGGCCGTCGCCCAGTGCCTTGATGGCGCGCGACGTGAAGATCGCCTGCGGGAACTTCGCCGCGTCCAGCCAGGCGGGCTTGCCGACCTCGGCGTCGATCTCGCGCGCGCCGAAGCGCGCGCTGCCGGTGTCGATGCTCAGGCGCACGCTGCCGCCGGCGGGCTGGCGAGGGTCGAAGGCGATCTGCGCCTGGAAGCGGCCGAAGCGGCCCTCCACCGGAACGCCCATCTGGCGGATGGTGAAGACGATCTCGCTCCCAGCGGTCTGCAGCGTGGCCACCGGCGCGGTTTGCGCCTGCGCCGGCGGCAACGCCAGGCACGCTGCGAGCAGGCCGGATGCCAGCCATGTGCGCGGCCGGTGGAGGAAGAGCGGTTTCGGGATCGGCATGGGGGTGAAGGGTGAGGGGTTCGAGGGGAACGACGAAGGCGTTCGCGGCCGTCAGCGGCTGCCAGCGACTGCCAGCCACCATCAACGGCGCGCGGGCCACCAGGGCCACATGCGCCGCAGCGTGTCCAGACCGTCGAACCAGTGGTGCTTGAGGGCGGCGGCCACGTGCACCGCCACGAGTGCCGCCAGCGCGTAGGCGAGCGCGCCGTGCAGCGGGCGGATCGCCTCGGCCAGCCCGCGGTCGGGGGCGACGAGGTCGGGCAGGGGCAGCACGCCGAACCAGACGATAGGAACGCCGGCGGCCGAGCTGTAGACCCAGCCCGCAAGCGGCACCGCGAAGAAGAGGACGTAGAGCAGCAGATGTGCGGCGTGCGCCACGCCGGCCTGCCAGCGCGGCAGGTCCTCGTGCGGCGGCGGCCGATGCGTCAGGCGCCAGGCCAGGCGCAGCAGCGACAGCAACGCCACGGTCATACCGGCCCACTTGTGCCAGTTGTAGAGCCTCAGACGCGCCGGCGACAGCGGCAGCTCCGTCATGTAGATGCCCAGTGCCAGCAGCGCCAGCAGTGCCGGCGCGAGCAGCCAGTGCAGCGCGATGGCGGTGGTCGTGTAGCGGGGCGGTGCCGAAGACATCGCGCCAGTGTGCCCGCGGCGCCGCGGCGCGCCGTTCACGACGATCGAGTCCGCGATTCAGCGGATTCGAACGGGCGGGTCGGGGAGGTCGCGCAAGTGCAGCAGCCCGCGCTGCGGCAGGCGCGAGCGCGGCGCCCAGGGCGGTTGCAGGCACACGGCGCGGCGCCCGCTGGCGTGTGCCAGCACGAGCCCCGGCGATTCCAGGCCGGCGATCCAGGCGACCTCGTCGATGGCGTCGGCGAGCGTCGGCGCCACGTCGATGACCAGCTCGTGGTGCCCGCGGTGCATCGCCATCCAGGTGTTCCAGCGTCCCGGCGGATCGCGGTCGTGCGGGCGCAGCCGCAGCTGCAGCGGCGTCCGCAGACCCAGGCGATCGGCGTGAGCGAGAAGGTAGTCCAGCGCCTGTTCCTCGCCCGGCAGGCGACCGCCCCAGGCCATGCCGACGGGCTCGGGCAGCAGCAGCACCCCGGGGTTGCGCTGCGGATCGGGCGGCGGCGCCAGGCGCGCCACCTGCGCCTGCAGATGCAGGTTGACCTGCAGACGCACGGGCAGCCCGGGGAAGGTCGATCGCGCCAACGCGAAGGCCTCGGCGTCGGCGACCCAGAGCTCGTCGGGCAGCCGCTGCGCGCCGTTGCGCGTGAAGCGCGCGGCGTAGTCGATCCAGTGCTCCAGCACCGCCACCGAATGCAGGCCGAGCGCCGCGGCGGCCTGGCGCGCGCGGTGCTCGAAGTCGCGCGCATCGAGGCCGAGGCCGGCGCCGCTGAGCAGCATCGCCGCGCCATCGAGCGCGCGCTCGAGGTCCTGCACGAGCAGCTTGTCGCCCAGGCGCTCGCGCCAGTACTGCAGCGCGGGCCCGCGCAGGCAGGCACGAACGCGCAGCCGCGTCAGGTCCAGCCAGGGCAGCAGCAGCGCCAGCGGCCCGGCGTCGTGACATGCCAGGGCCAGCGGCGAGGCGAGGGTTCCCGTCATGCGCGCAGGCAGCGGTCGCGGCAGTGGTGCCGCCGAGACCGGGATGCGATGAATCGGCGGCCATGGTAGAGCGCAAAGAGCGCGCCGCCTTCCCCTCGATCGGGGATTGCGGCCGAACGGCGGTTCAGCCTGCGTCGGCCCCGAAGCGCGCTTCGAGTTCGCGCCGCAGCGCGTAGGCGCGCGTGCCGGTGTCGATCGCCACGTCGTCCCAGACCAGGCTTTGCCCCTGCCGTACCGGCCGCACGAGGCGCACGTCGTGCGCCAGACCGAGCGGCAGACCGCCCAGCGCCAGCGAAGCCGAGGCCGGCATCAGTTTGCCCCATGCCGTGTAGCCGCCCTCGCCGTCGAGCATCTCGCCGACCTTCAGATCGCGCTTGGCGGTGGCCACGACGTCGGCGTTCCAGCCCTGCGCCACACCCGTCGGCTCGCGCCGCAGCGCCAGGCTGGCGACCGACCAGCCGACTTCGAGCCCGATCAGGTGCCAGCGCTTGTAGAGCGTGAAGTAGCGTCCGCTCGGGTCCGTGTGCGCGTTGTATTCCTCGAAGCAGTGGCGGATGTACTCGCTTTCGCCTTCCACCGTCACCCACACGCCCATGCGGATGTCGTAGGGGATGGCGCGGCCGTCGGACTCGAGCGAGGAGATGACCTCGACCATGCCCTTCTTCTCGAGCACGCCGCCCTCGCTGCGCGGGCGCGTGACGTAGGGGATGTCGGCGATGCTCGCCGGCGGATAGAGCAGGCCGGTGCGCGGCGCGGCGAGACCGGTGGCGTTGGCGACCGCGGTGCTCTCGATCGCGGGTTTGGAGCCGTCGAGGAAGCTGTTGAACATCTTCGGGTTGAGCCCGCCGCGTGCGGCCTGTTCGGGGGTCAGGCCGTAGAGGCCCCACACCGTCTCGGGCGTGCTGCGGCTGAAGTGGGGCAGCCACTTGTGGCCGCGGCCGGCGGCGACGACGGGAAAGCCGCAGGTGCGCGCCCAGTCGACGAGTTCGCATATGAGCGCCGGCTGGTCACCGAAGGCCAGGCTGTAGAGCACGCCGGCTTCGGCCGCCTTCTGCGCCAGCAGCGGACCGCAGAAGGCGTCGGCCTCGACGGTGACGTTGACGACATGCTTGCCTTGCGCGAAGGCCGCCAGGCAATGGTCGACGGCGGCGATCGGGTGGCCGGTGCACTCGACGACGATGTCGACGGCGGGGTGCGCGACGAGTGCCTGCCAGTCCTCGCCCACATGCGTGCTGCCTTCGCGCAGCGCGGCTTCGAGGCTGGCGGCCTGCGCGCGCTCGGGCTCCCAGCCCACGCGCGCGAGGTTGCGCCTGGCGCCCTCGGGCGAGAGGTCGGCGATGCCCAGCAGGTGCACGCCCGGCGTCCGCGGCACCTGGCTCAGGTACATCGAGCCGAACTTGCCGGCGCCGATCAGGGCGACGCGGACCGGCCGCCCCTCGGCAGCGCGTTGCAGGAGTTGGCGGTGCAGGCTCATCGGGAAAAGGCCAATGCGAAGGGCGGCCCGCCGGGTTCACGCCGGCACCGGATCCAGCGGCAGCTGCCGCTGTCCCGAACGCGGCGGCTCCAGCTGCAGCAGCCTCCAGCCCTTGCGCATCGCGGTCGCCGCGAGGCGCGGGTCGGGGTCGATGACCACGGGCCGGCCGACCGCGCTCAGGAGGGCGAGGTCGTTGATCGAGTTGCTGTGGAAGCTCGCGCGGCGCAGCGTCGCCTCGCCCTGCTGCCGCGCATGCAGCCATTGCCGCACGCGTTCGAGCTTGTAGGCGCGCATGTTGGGGTGGCCGTGCAGCATACCGGTGCAGCGGCCGGCAAAGCACACGATCTCGGTTCCGAGCACGGCATCGACCTCGAGCGCGTGCGCGATCGGCCCGAGCAGCACCTCGCAGCTGACGCTGGTCAGCAGCAGGGTCTCGCCCTGGGCGCGATGCTGGCGCAGCAGATCCTCCACCGCCGGCGACAGGTGCGGGCGCAAGGCCTCGTCGACGAAGCGCGCGCACAGCGGTGCCAGCTCCTCGAAGCGACGCCCGGCGATCAGTGCCGCCTGCGCCAGCGCGTAGTCTTCGGGCACCACCGTGCCGGCGCGGTACTGGCGTGCCACCCAGGCGCAGCGCTCCAGGCGTGCGTCATCGATCTCGCCGCGCGCCTGCAGATAGCGCGACCACAGGACGTCGCAGGTCTCGCGCGCGAGCGCGGCGTCGAGGTCGAAAATGGCGAGGCGCATGGACATCTCGGTCGAGTTTATCGGCACGCGCCGTGGCCGGCTTGCGTGCGCGCCGCACGGGCCGGCCGCCAGGCTGTGGGTGCAGCCGCCGCCCGTGAACGATCTCACGCTGCTGGGCTTCGGGCGTATCGTCGCGCGATGAACGAAGCCATTCCGAGCGTCACCTTCGGTCCGGTGACGGTGTATTTCGGCGACAGGAGCGGCAAGTACCCCGACGGCAATCAACTCGTCGTGCGCGGTGCCGAGGCCGTCGCCGTGTTCGACACGCCGCTGGTGGCCAATCGCCTGCCGCAGGTGCTGGCCGAGGCCGACCTCGCGATCCTCGGTCACGTGCACGAAGATCACATGGCCGCGCTGCACCTGCTGCCGCAGCGGCCGCTCTTCGTGCACGAGGCCGACGTCGCGGCCGCGCGCAGCTGGGAGGCCATGGCGCGCCACTACGGCTATGACGACGCGGTGCTGCAGGCGCTGCGCACGAGGATCGAGCGCCAGTTCCACTACCGGCCGCGGCCGGATGCGATCGCCTATGCCGACGGCCATGTCTGGGACCTGGGCGGCGGCGTGCGCGTGCGCGCGCTGCACCTGCCGGGGCACACCGCCGGGCATACGGCGCTCGTCGTCGAGCCCGAAGGCCTGGCCTTCATCGGCGACATCGACCTCTCGGGCTTCGGTCCCTATTACGGCGACGCCAGCTCGGACCTCGGCGCCTTTCGCCGCTCGCTGGCGCGCCTGGCCGATCTGTCGGCGCGCGTGTGGGTGACCTCGCACCACAAGGGCGTCGTCGCCGAACGCGCGCAGTTCCTCGCCATGCTGCAGGCCTACACCGCCTGCCTGGACGAGCGCAGCGAGCGCCTGCTGCAGATGCTGCAGGGCGGCCCGCGCACGCTGGCGGATCTGGCGCGCGAGCGGCTGCTCTATCCGCCCGGGCACGATGAGCTGTGGGTCGCCTCGGCCGAGCTGCGCACGATCGCGCTGCACCTGGACGAGCTGCTTGCCGCCGGTCGCGTGCGCCTGCTCGAGGACGGGCGCTGGATGCGGGACTGAAGGGCTACAGCGGATCGAGCGGATACATCGGCCGGCGCAGGCGGGTGAAGCGCAGCGCGGCGTAGTCCGACGTGCAGACGCCGGTGCCGGCGCACTCGACGACGGCGCCGGCCAGTGCGCGCAGGCCGGCGCGCCAGTGCACGCGGCTCTTGAGCATGAGGAAGCGCTTGCTCGCCGGATCGATGCCCACGGCCTGGAAGGCGGCGAGGTCGTGCGGCTCGACCTGGCGGCTGACGACGACGATCTCGGCCTTGCCGGTGTCCAGCACCGCCGTCGGCCCCATGTGGTTGTGCTCGCCGCGCGCCATCGGCCCGCGGTTGCGGTAGTGGCCGTCGCAGAGCAGGCGCACGCGGCCCTTGACGCCGCGCGGCTGCCCGCCCAGATCGAGCGCCGGCATGTCGAGCTTGCCGCCGAGGGCAAGCTGGATCTCGGCGCCGATGCCGGCGTGCATCATCCGCTGTACCGCGCCCGGGTCGCAGATGGCGAACGCCGCCACGTCCTGCAGGCCGGCGTCGAGGATGGCGCCGAGCACCGTCATCGTGTCCATGGTGCCGCCGGAGGCGCAGTTGTCGCTGTGGTCGAGCAGCACCACCGGGCCGGCGTCGTCGGCCAGCGTGGCGCGCAGCGCCTGCGCGCGCGCCAGGGATGCGGCCAGGGGCTCGGGCTCGTAGGCGAAGCCGGCGCGCGCGGCCCAGGCCATGTCCAGCAGTTCGTCGCACCAGCGCCGGGCACGCGTCTCGTCGCCGTCGGTCACCACCAGCGCCGAGAGGCCGGCCTGGCTGACGTCGGCATTGGGGAAGCCGACGAAGACCGAGGCGCACAAGGCGCCCTGCAGCTCCATCTCCTTGCAGCGCGCCTGCAGCTCGCGGTTGGGGCTGTCGTCGCTGCCCTGGCGCATGACGTGCGGCAGCATGGGCCGGTTGCCCCAGGCCATCACCGGCCGCGCGCGGCCGGCGAGCATGGCGAACACCGCACGCCCGGCGCGCAGCCCGGTCTCGAACATGTCGATGTGCGGGTAGGTCTGGTAGCCCGCGAGGACGGTGGCGTGGTCGACCATCGCCGGGAAGAGGTTGGTGTGCATGTCCAGGGCCACGCCGATGGGCACTTCCGGGGCGATCGCGCGCAGGCGCCGCAGCAGTTCGCCCTCGCCGTCCTCGTAGGTGCGCGTGACCATCGCGCCGTGCAGATCCAGCAGCACGGCGTCACAGCCGTCGGCGACGGCGTCGACGATGCGCTTGACGATGTGCTCGAAGGCGGCGTCCTCGACCGGACCGCTGGGCCAGGCGCTGGCGGCCACCGGGAGCACGATCTGGGCACCGGCTTCTTCGGCGAGTTCGATGAATGCGCCGATGGCCGTCCCCGTGCCCTTGTAGGCCTGGTAGGCGTCTGCGCCCTGCAGCGGCAGCGCCGCGTCGCCGGCAAAGCGCGCCAGTGGCGTGGGCACCGGCGAGAACGTGTTCGTCTCGTGCTTCATCTGGGCGATGACGACCTTCATGCGTACTCCTTGTCGCACCGAGGCCTCATCCTCGCCCATTCCCGCCACGCGTGCACCTGAAAGCCTTCTCAGGGCGGCACCAGGGCTCGCCGCGACCGCGGCTCAGCCGCCGACGGGCGGATAGCCGGCCTCGGCGAGGGCGGCCACGATGCGTGCGGCCTCGGCCTGGGTGTCGATGCTGACGTGCTTGCGCGCAAGGTCGACATCGACGCGCGCGGCCGGATCGACTTCCTGCACCGCCTCGGTGACTGCGCGCACGCAGTGGCCGCAGGAAAGCTTGGCGATGTCGTACTCGAGCATGGGGTTCTCCGGATCGGGAATCGGCTCATGATCAAGCTTGCCATGGGGGCAAGGTCAAGAGCGCGATGATGTGCGCGACGATGTGCGCGGCGCTGCCGCACGAAAGGGCTTGACCTTCCCATCGTGTGAAGGATGATGCTGACCGCATGGAAACCATCACCGAAACCCGCGTGCCGGCCGGCGCTGCCGCGGCGTCGACACCGCGATCCTGGCATTTCGCCGTCGGGGGAATGACCTGCGCCTCCTGCGCCACGCGGGTCGAGAAGGCCTTGCGCAAGCTGCCGGGTGTGCACGGCGCCGAGGTCAACCTCGCCACCGAACAGGTGCACGTGCAGGCCTGCGCTGAGCTGCCGCTGCAGCGGCTGGTGGAGGCGGTGGAGAAGGCCGGCTACGAGGTGCCGGCACAGGAGTGGCGGCTGCGCATCGAGGGCATGACCTGCGCCTCCTGCGTGGCGCGCGTGGAGAAGGCGCTGCTGAAGGTTCCCGGCGTCACCGCGGCCAGCGTCAACCTGGCCACCGAGACGGCCACCCTCTCGACGCGCGGCCTGGCCGAAGGCGTCGCGCCGTTGCTGGCGGCGGTGGTGAAGGCCGGGTACGCGGCCCGCGTGGAAGTCGACGCCGCCGCCGCGCTGCCGGCGGAGCGTGAGGCGCCGACCTGGCCCTTGTGGACGGCCGCGGCGCTGTCGCTGCCGCTGTCGCTGCCGATGGTGGCGATGCTCTGGGGCGGGCACTGGATGTTGCCCGCCTGGCTGCAGTTCCTGCTCGCCACGCCGGTGCAGTTCGGCTTCGGCTGGCGCTTCTACAAGGCCGGCTGGAAGGCGCTTCGCGCGGGCAGCGGCAACATGGACCTGCTGGTGGCGCTGGGCACGAGCGCGGCCTACGGCCTGAGCCTGTACGAGTGGCTGCGCCCCGGTGCCGAGCCGACGCCGCACCTCTACTTCGAGGCCTCGGCGGTGGTCATCACGCTCGTCATGCTCGGCAAGTGGATGGAGGCGCGCGCCAAGCACCGCACGACCGCGGCCATTCGCGCGCTGCAGGCGCTGCGTCCGGAGACGGCGCGCGTGCGCCGCGACGGCGTCGACGTCGACGTGCCGCTCGCGCTGGTGCGCGTGGGCGACCTCGTCGTCGTGCGCCCGGGCGAGCGCGTGCCGGTGGACGGCGAGGTCGTCGAGGGCGCGAGCGAGGTCGACGAGTCGCTCATCACCGGCGAGAGCCTGCCCGTGCCGCGCCAGCTCGGCGACCCCGTCACCGGCGGCGCCGTCAACGGCGAGGGCGCGCTGCTGCTGCGCACGCGCGCCGTGGGTGCGGAGAGCACGCTCGCGCGCATCGTGCGGCTGGTCGAATCGGCGCAGGCGAAGAAGGCGCCGATCCAGCGCCTGGTCGACCAGGTGAGCGCGGTCTTCGTGCCCGCGGTGATCGTCGCCGCACTGCTCACCTGGCTTGCCTGGGGATCGATCGGCGGCCAGTGGCAGCAGGGCCTCCTGAATGCGGTGGCGGTGCTCGTCATCGCCTGCCCGTGTGCGCTCGGGCTGGCGACGCCGGCGGCGATCATGGCGGGAACCGGCGTGGCGGCGCGGCGCGGCATCCTGATCCAGGACGCGCAGGCGCTCGAGCTCGCGCACCGCGTCGGCGTCGTCGCCTTCGACAAGACCGGCACGCTGACCGAAGGCCGTCCGCGCGTCGTCGCCGCGTGCGCCGCCGACGGCGACGAGGCCGCGCTGCTGCGGCAGGCGGCGGCGTTGCAGGCCGGCAGCGAGCATCCGCTGGGTCGCGCCGTCGTGCAGGCGGCGCAGGAGAGGCAGCTCGCCGTGCCGGCGGCCGTCGGCGTGCGCGCGGTTCCCGGGCGCGGCATCGAGGGCGAGGTCGGGGGCCTGCGGCTGGCGCTGGGGAGCACGCGCTGGATGGACGAGATGCAGGCCGAGCGCGGCGCGCTTGCCGCGCAGGCGCAGGCGCTGCAGCAGCAGGGGCGCACGGTGTCCTGGCTGGCCGCGCTCGATGCCGAGGGGATCGCGCCGCGAGTCGTGGGTCTGCTGGCCTTCGGCGATACGCTGAAGGCCGGCGCCGCGCCCGCGGTGCAGCGGCTGCACGAACTCGGCGTGCGCACGGTGCTGGTGAGCGGCGACAACCGCGGCAGCGCGCAGGCGGTGGCGACGGCGCTCGGCATCGACGACGTGCGTGCCGAGGTGCTGCCGGCCGACAAGGCGGCGGTGGTGGCGGCGCTGCGCGAGCGGGGCACGGTGGTGGCGATGGTCGGCGACGGCATCAACGACGCGCCGGCGCTGGCTGCCGCCGACGTGGGCATCGCCATGGCCACGGGCACAGATGTCGCCATGCACGCCGCGGGCGTGACGCTGATGCGCGGCGATCCGACGCTGGTGGCCGAGGCCATCGAGCTCTCGCGCCGCACGACGCGCAAGATCCGGCAGAACCTGTTCTGGGCCTTCGGCTACAACGTCGTCGGCATCCCGCTGGCGGCGCTGGGCCTGCTGAGCCCGGTGATCGCCGGTGCGGCGATGGCCTTCAGCAGCGTCAGCGTCGTCACCAACGCGCTGCTGCTGCAGCGCCAGGGCCGCAAGCCGGCACCACCGCAGGCGCGCGGCGAAGCGGGGGCGGGATGAACATCGGCGAAGCAGCCCGGCTCTCGGGCGTGTCGGCGAAGATGGTGCGGCACTACGAGGCCCTGGGCCTGCTGCCGCGCGTGATGCGCACGGACTCGGGCTACCGCCAATACGGGCCGGCCGAGGTCCATACCTTGCGCTTCATCCGCCGCGCGCGCGAGCTCGGTTTCTCGATGGCGGAGATCGCCGACCTGCTGCGGCTGTGGCAGAACCGCGAGCGCGCCAGCGCCGACGTGAAGCGCATCGCTCAGGCGCACATGGCCGACCTCGATCGGCGCATCGCCGAGATGAGCGGCATGCGGCGCACGCTCGAGCACCTGGTGCGCGGCTGCCATGGCGACGCGCGCCCGCAGTGCCCGATCCTCGACGAACTGGCCGAACCCGCCGCGACGGCCTTGCCCGAGCGGCGGGGGAGTCCGGCGAGCTGAATTTGCCTCAGCAGGGTTTTCCCGGGCGCGCTACGATCACGGGTTCCATGCGCGCCGAACCTGCCCCGTCAGCCACGATGCCGGCGCCGCGCGCCGCGTCCGCGGCGCCATTGCTGCTGTTGCGGCTGCACGGGCGCGTGCAGCGCCTGGGCCCGACCGGGCGCGCGCTGCTCTGGAGCGTGGCCGCGGGCGTGATCTTCAGCCTGCTGAACGCGCTCGTGCGCGCCTTGTCGCAGCAACTGCACCCGATGCAGGCGCAGTTCCTGCGCTACTTCTTCGGTTTCGCGGTCATGCTGCCGCTGGTCTGGCATGCGGGCCTGGCGGCCTTCCGGCCGCAGCGGGTGTCGGGGCAGTTTCTGCGCGGCGCGGTGCACGCGCTCGGTCTCGTGCTCTGGTTTCTCGCGCTGCCGCGCATCCCGCTCGCGGACATGACGGCCATCGGCTTCACGGGGCCGCTCTTCATCATGATCGGCGCCTGGCTCTTCCTCGCCGAACCGATGCGCTGGGAGCGTTGGCTGGCCACGGGCATCGGCTTCGCCGGCATGGTGGTGATGCTGGCGCCCAAGCTCGCCGGCAGCGGCGCGCAGGCGGGCGGGTGGCATCTGGTGATGCTCGCCTCGGCGCCGGTGTTCGCGGTGTCCTTCCTGCTCACCAAGGCCCTGACGCGCACCGAGACGACTGCGGTCATCGTCTTCTGGCAGGCGCTGACGGTGACGCTCTTCAGCCTGCCGCTGGCGTTGCCGGTGTGGCAGTGGCCAGACCTCTGGCAGTGGGCGGGTTTCGCGGTCTGCGGACTGCTGGGCAGCCTCGGCCACTACTGCCTCACGCGTTCTTACCGGCACGCCGACATCTCCGCCACGCAGTCGGCGAAGTTCCTCGATCTCGTCTGGGCCGCGCTGCTGGGCCTGGCGATCTCCGGCGACGTGCCCAGCGCCAGCACGCTGGCCGGCGGTGTCGTCATCAGTCTGGCGACGCTGTGGCTGGTGCAGCGCGAGGCGCGCACACGCATGCGCGCGTCCTGACGAGTCGCCGGTGCGCAGCACCCACGCCCCGGATTCGCGCTACGCCTGGACGCGGCTGCTGATCGCGCTCGTCGTCATGACGATCGGCTCGGCGGCGATGTACGTGATCCCGGTGGTGCTGCCCGTGGTGCAGGCGCAGTTCGGTGTCGCGCGTGCCGACGCCTCGATGCCCTACACGGCGATGATGGTGGGCTTCGGCCTGGGCGGCATCTGGATGGGGCGCCTGGCCGATCGGCACGGCGTCATGCGGCCGCTGCTGGTTGGTGCGACCGGCCTCACCAGCGGCTTCGTCGCCGCGGGGATGTCGGGCAGCATCGAGGCCTTCAGCCTCTGGCACGGGCTGCTGCTGGGCTTCTTCGGCTCCTCCGCGAGCTTCGCGCCGCTGCTGGCCGACACCTCGATGTGGTTCGTGCGCCGGCGCGGCATCGCGGTGGCGGTGTGCGCCAGCGGCAACTACGTCGCCGGCACGGTCTGGCCACCGATCGTGCAGCATTTCGTCGACCATCAGGGCTGGCGCAGCACCTACATCGGCATGGGCGTCTTTTGCGCGCTCACGCTGCCGCTGCTGGCGCTTGCCCTGCGCGAACGCGCGCCGGCCACGCCGCCGGCGCCGCCGCTGGTGCGGCCGAATGCGCCCGCGCCCTCGAACCGGCCCTTCGGCCTCGGCCTCACGCAGGCGCAGGTGCTGCTGTGCATCGCCGGCACCGCCTGCTGCGTGGCGATGGCGATGCCGCAGGTGCACATCGTCGCCTACTGCAGCGACCTGGGCTTCGGTCCGGCGCGCGGCGCCGAGATGCTGAGCCTGATGCTGGGCCTGGGCATCGTCAGCCGGCTCGTCTCGGGCGCCATCTGCGACCGCATCGGCGGCCTGCGCACGCTGCTGCTGGGCAGCTTGCTTCAGGGCGTGGCGCTGCTGCTCTTCCTGCCCTTCGACGGCATGGTTTCGCTCTATGTGATCTCGGGCCTCTTCGGACTCTTCCAGGGCGGCATCGTGCCGAGCTACGCGATCATCGTGCGCGAGCACTTCCCGCCCGCCGAGGCCGCGGCGCGCGTGGGCACGGTGATGATGTTCACGCTCTTCGGGATGGCGCTGGGTGGCTGGATGTCGGGCAAGGTCTTCGACCTCAGCGGCAGCTACCAGGCCGCCTTCGTCAACGGCATCGCCTGGAACCTGCTCAACCTGGCGATCGCCGGCTTCCTGCTCCGGCGCACGCTGGGTCCGCGGCTGCGTGCGCCGCGCCCGGCCTGAGGCATCCTTGCTTCTCCTCCTCTCCCCGGCGCGAGGCCAGTGCGCAGGGGTGAGGGGCCTCGGCTTTCAGCCGACCTGCGCCAGCTCGCGCAGCGCCGCCTCCTCGAGCCCGAGCGCGCTGCCGGCGGCCAGCAGTTCGGCCCAGGTCGCGGCATCGAGCGCGATGCCTTCGGCCTCGCGACGCCTGCGGCTTTGCTGCTCGGGTTCGCCCGGCAGCATCACGCCGGACTCGCGCGACGGGGGCGAAGCCTTCACCCAGGCGGCGAAGGCGCGTGCCTGCGCCGCCAGGTGCGCTGCGCTGCCCAGGCGCTCGGGGTCGACGAGGATGCTCAGCATGTTGTTGAGGATCGCGCCGCCGCCGGGCTTCTCGTGCAGCGTCAGCCCGCCGGTGAGCGCCCCGGCCAGCAGTTCACAGGCCACGGCCAGACCGTAGCCCTTGTGCGCGCCGAAGGGCAGCAGCGCACCGCGCGGCTCCTGCAGCATCACCGCGGGATCGCGGCTGGGGCGGCCCTGGCGCTGAGCGTGGCGCAGCTTGCCCATGGCGAGGCGGCTGGTGGCGAAGTCCAGCAGCAGTGGCGCATCGCCGGCCCCCATCGGGATGCCGACGCACATCGGGTTCGTCGCCAGCCGCGCGTCGCTGCCGCCGAAGGGCGCGACCAGCGGCTGGGTGACGACGTTGACGAAGTGGATCGAGACCAGCCCCGCGTCCAGGCATTGCTCGGCGTAGGCGCCGATGCGGCCCAGGTGATGGCTGTTGGTCAGGCCGAGTACGGCGACACCGTGCACGCGTGCGCGCTCGATGCCCAGCACCATCGCCTGCGCGCCGATGACCTGCCCGTAGCCGGCCTGGCCATCCAGCGTCACGAGCGCGCCGTGGTCGTTGACGACGACGATCTCGCGGTTGGCCACCAGGCCGCCCGTGCGCAGGTTCTCGAGGTAGCGCGGCAGCATGGCGACGCCTTGCGTGTCGTGCCCGCTGAGAGCTTGTGAAGATTTGGGATAACCCCGACAGCCGCGGGCGAAGCTGAGCGTTGAAGTGGCATGAGCACCGAGAGGACTGATCTGATGCTG
>Ga0116142_10000960_pt1 | contig 36457 bp, 28 predicted proteins | sample AD_UKC033_MetaG_FD_89785 | JGI IMG/M metagenome (GOLD analysis project Ga0116142, IMG submission 89785) | Active sludge microbial communities of municipal wastewater-treating anaerobic digesters from USA - AD_UKC033_MetaG | ecosystem: Engineered > Bioreactor > Anaerobic > Digestate | place: USA... | reverse complement strand
GGCACGGCGCAATCGAATCCCTGCCCGACCGTCCGTCTGAACCGACCGCGACGGCAACCCCTACAGCCACCACTACCGCGACCGCTACGCCAACACCTACGGCAAGCGCCACCTGTACGCCTACGGCGACGCCTACTCCCTCGAGCACACCCAGCGCCACGAGCTCGCCGACGGCCACCCTGCCGCCGACGCCCAGCATGACCAGCACTGCCTCGGCAACGCTGACTTCAACTCCAAGCCCAACCTCGACCAGCACCTGGACGCCAACTGCAACCCCGAGCGTGACCAGCACCGAGACACCCACACCCACTTCCGAGCCGACTCGCTCACCGGAAAAGCAAGCATATCAGCAGGACGTGAATGGTTATCAGGGCGCGCAGGACACCACGCTCTATCAGTTCGATGCTGACAACACCTACCTGTACACAGTCGACCCGCTCAAGGTAGGCGAGAAGCAGCGCCTGGCATCCCTCTTGCGCTTTGATCTCAGCTCTATTCCACGCGATGCGCGCATCACCTCGGCCGTTCTCGAGCTCTACACCGTCGGCTGGAGTGCTCCCGGCGAGGGAGTCACCGTGGGTGCCTACGCCATCACTCGTACTACCGTCCTGGACGAAGCTACCTGGATCACGGCGCAGGTGGGTGAGCCCTGGGGATTGCCCGGGTGCAACAGCACCACCACGGACCGTCGCCCCCTGCCCGAAGCCACTGTGCTGGTGAAGGAGATCGGCCGCTGGTACAGGCTCAACCTTACGTCGCTCGTTCAGAGCTGGACAGAGCGTTCTCTGCCCAACAACGGTCTGCTGCTGCGCGCACCTCAGGATGCGCTCAATATCCAGATCTTTTTCTTTGCCAGTGCAGAGCACCGGGACAGAACGTTGCGGCCTCGACTGCTGGTCGACTATGGCTTTGGTCCCGTGCCACAGCCCAGTCCGACTGAGGTAGGAACACGGCGGCCTACTGCCACACCCGTGGCCAGCCCAACCGCCACGATCACGCCTACGCCGGCACCGGGCGTCGAGAACACCATCACTATCCAGCAGGGGCCGGGCCAGAGCTGCGAAGATACCTACCTCTACAAGTACGCACCCAGCACCAATTACTGTATGACCGACACGCTGGTGGTCGGTTTTCGGCAGCAGTATGTGTCAGCGCTTCGTTTTGACCTTTCGCCTATTCCCAAGGGAGCGACGATCACCCGGGCGAGGCTGCAGGTCTATGCCATTGGCTGGAGCGGGCAAGACACCACCCTGGGCACCTACGTCATTTCCCGCACGGTCAACTTGTGCGAGGCAACGTGGGAGGAATCAAGTGCCGGCCGGCCCTGGGGCGCTCCGGGCTGCTCAGATACCTGGTCTGATCGGGAGCAGCTCCTCACCGCCGCAGTCAGAACCAGCGGCGTGAGCCGCTGGTATGATATGGATATCACCAGGGCGGTGAGGAAGTGGGTTTCCGGCGAGGTGGACAACAACGGTTTGCTGCTGGTGACGAGCTATCCTTCCTTCGTCGGTACGCTGCGCCTGGCCAGTTCTCAATACGGCAACACCGCTCTGCGGCCCAGACTGGTTGTGTCCTACGTGACAGGCGTTCCGACGCCAACGCCGCGCGCGGAGCCGAATCTCGTGATCGGGCATATCACCGACGTGCACATCGGACGCAACGACGCCTGCACCGTGCAACTGCAAAGCGTTACTGGTCTCATTAGCCAGCAGGCCGATGTGCTTATTGATACAGGCGACTGCACCGAGAATGGCTCAGAAGCGGAGACATTGGCCTACCGCGAGCACATGCAGGCCAACATGACCATCCCCTGGCTGGTAACGCCGGGAAACCACGACACCCCCGATACATTCCAGAGGTACGTTGGACCGCTGAACTGGTGGCGGGACGCAGGTGGCTATCGCCTGATTGGCATTGACAGCGAAGCTATCAACCGCTATCCATACGACCCCGGGGCGATGAACGCGCTGGATGCCGCGCTTACACTGGACAAGCCCTGCATCGTCTTTGGCCATTTTCCTCTCGATTCGGATGGGTACAGCCCCGAGACCAGTCGGAGGCTCAGGGACCGCTTTGCTGCCTATCGGGTGGTGTTGTATGTGGCGGGGCACTGGCACACCAACTCGTTCACTATTGATCCCAGCACGGGAACCAGGTTGCTGGTAGGCCACTGGGCCTGCGGTGGACACTACCGGCTGATTCGTCTGGTGGGCAACACTGTGCAACGTGAGCTGTACCAGTTGGGAGGGGTCGGCCTCGAAGCCTGTGGCGTATCTGAGGACGGGGAAAACACGTCTTGGATAGTGAGGACGGAGAACCAGCTTGCTCTGGCGGACCTCCCCTGAGGAAACCGGGAGCGTCTGGTGTCTTGCGCCTCTGGTCAATCAGGCGGATCACGGGGGGATTCAAGCCCTGCTGCGAGGGTCGGACACAGGAGGTACGTAACGATGAAAGACAAGCTCACAACGAATCACCGTGTGGCTCTGTGGAGGCGTGTTGCGATACTCGGTCTGGCTCTGCTCCTGCTGCTCTCGTTGATTGCCAGCGCCACCGGACAGGCAGGGGCAGCCGCAGCGGCCGCGCCGACGACCCTGGTGTTTCAGGACAACGTCTCACCTGATGCAGCCTACCAGGGTGTTGCGGATACCTATCTGTCGCTGTACGAACCGAACACCGCCTACGGAACGGCCGCCACCATGCGTATCAATCCAAACGTGGGCGGACGCGAGCGAGGGCTGATCAAGTTCGACATCTCCAGGATTCCCACCAACGCCACCGTGCTGGACGCGACGATGCACCTCTACGCCTGGTATTGGAGCCAGCCCTTTTCGCTGAACATCACTGCCTACCGGGTCAAGACCCACTGGAACGAATTCACTGCTACCTGGAACAGGGCAACCGCGAGCGAGTTCTGGAACGCCCCCGGTTGTGGTGACCCAACCTTTGATTACGATGGGTCGTCCGGCGTGACCAGAGTGGTGGGGAACAACCGTGATTTCTTTGAGTGGAACCTGACGAGTATGGTGCAGCAGTGGGTGAGCAGTCCGACGTCGAACGAGGGTGTGGTGCTGATCGCCGATGGGCTCAGCGTACAATACCAGTTCCGTCCGTCTGAGATCAGCTCCTACTCAGTCCGGCCCTACCTCGTAGTAACGTACATCGCCGAGGTGCAGACCCCCACTCCCACGCGGACTGCTACGCGCAGTGCAACGCCGACTCGGACCTCCAGCCCCACCGCGACGGCCACGTCGCAGTACTCGCCTACCCCCACTCGCACCGCCACTGTGACGCCCACAGCGACACGGGTGCCGACATCGACCCCCATTCCGCCTCCCGAGCGGCGCCTCTTCCAGCAGGGCCGGTTCCCGACAGAAGAGTACCAGGGAGCGAGTGACACTTACATCAGCCTATATCGACCCGACGCGAATTGGGGCAGCCAGGATACCCTGCTGATCAATGGCCGCAATGGCGGTTCGGAACGCGCGTTGCTGCGATTCGACCTGGCAGACGACATACCGACAGGGGCGCATGTTCTGAGCGCCAAGCTGTCGCTCTATGCCTGGTCGCGGCGAACGCTGTTTGGCATGCGCGTGGCCGCCTACCCTGTGGTGCGCGGCTGGGGCGAGCATTCCGCCACGTGGAATCAGGCCAGCGAGCACAATCCCTGGGACGTAGCCGGCTGCGCTGGCATTGGCGGCGACAGGCTGGAGGACTGGGTAACCTCGCGCTTTGTGTACTTTACCAACCGCTTCTACGAATGGGATCTGACCCCGTTGGTGCAGCGCTGGGTCGATAACCCCGGGGCCAACGACGGGGTGCTCCTCTTTGGCCTCGGAGTGGACCAGGAGCTGCGCTTCCGCTCGGCGGAGTGGATCGTGGCGGACCAAAGGCCGTTCCTGGCGGTGACTTTCGTCGCACCTTGAGCCTGAGTCTCGCTTGATGGAACAAGGCGTTGCTGGTTACCAGCAACGCCTTGTTCTTGTTTTGCCGTATTGAAGAGCCGTACGCTATGGCGGCAGTCACGCCTCCAGGTCCGGATCAGCCAGGCGATGTCGGCGGCCGGAGTGAGCTGGGCGAAATCCACACCTGTGAGCGCCGGCGGGATCTAAAGCGCGGTGTCAGCGCCTGAGCCCAGACACGCCAGCGCAGCCGCTGCCAGCGCACGGCCAGCTCCCGGTTCTCGTCCTCAGAAAGACCTGCTCTGCTAAAGCGCTGCTGGATGTATCTACTGACGACAAAGCGAATGTCGTCCTGATAGCGATGCATCAGACTGCCCAGCGACTCGCCAAACTCGGCGGGCGTCTGGCAGAGCTGGTGGCGGGCGCCAGCCAGGCTCGACAGGCGCCTCATCTGCTCGTAGGCTCTGGCAGCCAGGCTCAAGCCGCGGAGCTGCCAACACCACCACAAGGCGGCAATGAAGATGCCGGCAAGCAGGACCCCGGCCAGGGCGAGAGCGTAGCCAAGCAGGCGTCGGTAGAGTGTTTCGCCTGATACCAGCGCAACCTCTCTGGCACCGTCCGGCGTGCCAGCGGCTTCGTCCGGACCGTACCGGTCTTCGCTGCGGTCGTTCGTGGTACCAGGCAAGGGCACAACCGACCCGGGCGAGCTGCCCTGCTGATTATCAGTCAGTCCTGGCGTGGGCTCCGAAGCCGTAGGTTCGAACTTGATCCAGCCATAGTCAGGAAAGTACACCAGAGGCCAGGCGTGCGCATCGAGCTGCCGCACGATATACCGACGCACGGCGCTGTCGAACTCGCCAGGAGAGTAACCCTGGGCGACCCTGGCCGGTATGCCAATCGCCCGGCACAGAACTGCCATAGCCGAGGCGTAATAGTCGCAGTAACCACGACGGTTCTCGAACAGGAACCAGTCGACCACGTCGCTGCCTGCCGGAGGTGCAGCGATGTACTGGTCGTACTGGATGCCGCGGAGGTAGGTCTGAATGGCCAGGGCGCGGTCGTAGGGATTGGTCGCGCCGGCAGTAATCTCGCGCGCCAGGGTTCTCACGCGTTCCGGCAGAGTGCGAGGAAGCGTCAGATAACGCTCACGAATGTCACGGGGGTAGGAGCTGCCGGCATTCCTCAACTGTGCAGCGGTGGCAGTGGATACCAGGGCGACGCCACTGTAGCTCTGAGCGTGCCGGAGAACCCCGTTGCTCTGGACCATTGACACATCGAGGTCAGACAAACCCCCGGCAGTACCCTGGCCGGCCACAAGAACAGTTGACGGCTGACTCACGGCAAGGATCCGGCCAGGGACAAAGAGCAAATTCTCTCCGGACTCGACCATATGGACGGTGTAGGTTATCAGTCGCTGGGCGTCAAAGGGCAAGGCAAGGGTCGCCGGTGGTTCGACCACCTTGATCTTTCCCCCGCGGCTGGAAACGACCACCCCTGGGCCAGTTGCCTCCTGACCGTCAGCGGTGCGCCAGATGGCCTGCCCCGCCGGTTGGAGAGTCAACTGAACCTGGTCCGAGTTGACCCAGCCGGAGCCGGTATAGTGGTCATAAGAGACCGCCTGCCAGTATGAGGGTTCGACGCACTCCACTTCCATCACCGGCGTGTTGCCCAGGTTCACCGCTCCGCCCAGGGTCATTGCCTTGCCAAACTGCACCAGCGTTGAAGAACCCTGGTAGTTGAGTGAGGTAAAGATGCGATTCCACCGCTCTTGCACCTGATTCCAAGGATCCTGAAACCTGGCCCAAAAGCTGGCCAGGCCCGGGCTTCTTGCCGCCACGGGCAGGGTCCAGGCGAGGGCCAGCACCAGAGACGAAACGATCAACCCATCGCGGAGGAACTCGAGGTCAACGTCGAGGTTATAGTTGATGGACTGCATGCGCCAAAAGTGCTGCCGGAGGTAGACGTGCGTGCGCACCACCAGGAGCAGAGCGCTAAGCAGGTAGACCACCAGGTAGATAAGCAAGCGCGGGGGGCCGTAGTAGATGTTGACCAGACAGGCAGCGCCGGCGGGGATGATGGCGCCCCACACCCAGTGCCATCGCAACAGCGCCCAGGTGCTCCAGATGGTGAGCAGCCAGGTGAGGGCCGACAGGAGCGAGATGAACATAAAGTTGGAGAGCCAGGTCTCTACCTCGGCGGGAGCAAGCACCCAGAGCCACATCTGTTGCAGCATCACGCGCACTCGCAGAGCCAGGTAGGCCGACGGAGCTACGAGCCCTTCCGGGACAAGCGGCGTCCGAAAAACCAGGCTCAGCATCAGCACGATCCAGAGCACCCCCGCGACGAGCAGCAGCGGCCAGGCGAGCAGCGCAGGGAAGCGACGCAACTGAGTCACGACCAGGCTGACCAACAGTGCCATCAGCGCGACCCATTGCAGGATGCCCAGGCCGTCGGTCCACTCGGCGGCGCGGACCGCCCAGACCACGGACAAGAGCATCGCTGTGAGGAGAAGCAGGGTGGCCCAACCCTCTTCAATTCTCCACTTGCGCGTCATCGTCCAGTTTCCCTCTGCAGACTGTGTCTCTCCTCATACACCGTTGCCTCGGAGCCGGTTCAATGAGGTGTGCGGTGGCATTGTAGCAGCTGCCAGAGGCCCGTCAAGTTGTTTGACACGGACCCGTGCCGGGTGCTATCATAGGCACCGTTTGACAAGCCGGCCGGCATTCGGCTGTCGGCGCATCTGGAGACAGGGGTTTGAAGCAAAGCCGACTGGGGAGGCTTCTGGACCAATACGAGGGTCTGAGTGCTGGCCGAAAGGCGCTGGCACTGCTTGTGCTACTGGCCATCTTTACCTCGTGTTGCAGCTATTCGCTGGCTTTTGCTGCCCTGATGTGGCGCCGCGAATTCGCCTCCGTGACCCCCACGCCCGAACCGACAGCCACCGCTACTGCGACGCCTTTCGTGGCGCCAACCCTCGTTCCGCTGAGGTCGGCTACTTTCACCCCTCGCCCGTCGGTCACTGAGACTCCCCTGGCCTCACCAACGGCCAGTGCCACGCCGCGCACCCCGCGCTCGCCGACTCTTACGAGTACTGCAACCGTCTTGGCTTGGCCAACAGCAACTCTGCTGGCGCCAACTGAAACCAGGGCAGTGCCTATTACTACTTGGACGGCCACGCCCACGAACACCGAATCGCCAACTCCTACCCGTACGGCAGTGCCGACCGAGCCACCGACCGATACGCCTGTCGCGGCGGCGACGGCTGAACCTTCGCCGACAGAACCGCCGCCCACCGCGACTCTGGCGCCAACTGAGGTGCCAGCCTCGCCAACTCCCGAACCCTCAGCGACGACAGCCGAACAGCAGTCAATCACGGTCACCGCTGAAGCGTCCGCGGCGACACCGCCGGCTGGCGAAAGCGGCCGCTCGGAGCAGCGCCGGGTACCGCGGTGAGGTTGGATATCCGCTCGTGCTGCGCTAGAATCACCCATCGTTTGAATCCCAGAGAGCCGCGCTAGGAGGCTGCAGAGTGCAAATCAAGGAGTTCCTGAAGCAGATCACCGAGGCCAGTGGAGTCTCTGGTTATGAGGCGCCGGTTCGTGAGCTGGTGCGGGCAGAGTTCGCGGCCTATGCCGACGAGGTGCGCACCGACACCATGGGCAGCCTAATTGCTCTGAAGAAGGGCAACCGGCCCACCGGTACGCCACGGCGCAGCATTATGCTGGCGGGGCACATGGATGAGATTGGCCTTGTGGTCACCAAACTGGAAAAGGGCTACCTGCGCTTTTCAACTGTGGGTGGCTTTGACCTGCGGGTCCTGCTCGGCCAGGAAGTGGTGGTCCACGGGCGGCGCGACCTGCCTGGAATCATCGGCACCAGGCCTCCGCACGTGCTGTCGCCGGAGGAGCGAGAGCAGGTGGTGCCTCTGGACCGCCTGTTCATCGACGTGGGCCTCACGGAGGCGGAACTGGGCGCAAACGTTCGCGTTGGCGATATCGTGACGCTGCGGCGCGAGTTCACCGAGCTCGCCGGTGGTCTGGTGGCGGGCAAGGCCTTTGATGACCGTGCGGCGGTGGCCTGCATCGACCTGTGTCTGCAGTACCTGGCCGGGCTGAAACACACCTGGGACGTGTATGCCGTGGCCACGGTGCAAGAGGAAGTGGGCGTGAAGGGAGCTCTCACCAGCACTTTTGGCATCAACCCCGACGCTGGCGTGGCCCTTGACGTTGGCCACGGCAACATGCTGGGTGTGCCGGAGGTGGACACGGTGAACGTAGGCGGGGGCCCGGCCATTGGCTTTGGGCCCAACATCCACCCCGTGCTTTACGAGCAGCTAACGGCGGCGGCGGCCAAGTACGAGATCGCCCAGCAGATGGACCCCATCCCGGGTCCAAGTGGAACCGATGCCTGGGCGATGCAGGTTGTTCGCGAAGGCATTCCGACAGCTCTGATTTCCATTCCGCTGCGGTACATGCACACGACCGTCGAGACGCTCTCGCTCAAAGACCTGGAGCGGATCGGTCGACTGCTGGCACTGTTCATTGCCGGCCTGACCGAGGAATCGGCCAGGGAGCTGGGGCTGCCGCCGGCAGCCAGGGACAAGTGATCTCTGCGTCCGCTGTGGGCGTTGAGACGCTATGTGAGATCCGAGGAGGAAATCCTTGTTGCTGAAAGAACTCTCCGAAGCGGTGGGTGTCTCCGGTGGCGAAGGTGCTGTGCGCCAGCTCGTCCTCGATGCCATCAAGGCGAACATCGATGAGCACCGGGTCGACGCTCTAGGCAACCTCATCACCCTCAAGAAGGGCAGAGGGGGCCAGAAGCGCAAGGTGATGGTCGCTGCCCATATGGACGAAATCGGGCTGATGATCGTCCGCATTGAGAAAGAGGGCTCGCTGCGCTTCCGCCCGGTGGGCGGCATCGACGACCGCGTTCTCCTGGCCAAGAAGGTGCTCATCGGTGACAAGAAAGTGCCCGGCGTCATTGGCTCCAAGCCGGTGCATTTGCTCGACCCGCGCCAGCGTCAGCAGGTGGTCAAGGTAGAGGATATGAGCATCGACATCGGGGCTTCGAGCCAGGAAGAAGCGGGCAAGCTGGTCAAGGTGGGCGACTATGCCAGCTTTGATGTGCCCTACCGCGACCTCGGTGGCGAGCTGCGAGCGGTGACGGGCAAGGCCTTTGACGACCGGGCCGGCTGCGCGGTGCTGATCGAACTGCTCAAGGGCAGCTATCCCTTTGATCTCTACGCCGTGTTCACGACCCAGGAAGAGGTTGGGCTGAGGGGAGCCAGAGTGGCGGCCTACTCAGTGGCTCCGGACGCGGCCTTTGTACTGGAGGGTACCATCTGCGATGACATGCCCAAGCAGAAGGACGTAAGCCCGACTACCGTGGTCGGCCAAGGGCCGGCAATCACGCTGATGGACCGCTCGGTCATCTCTGACCAGAGGCTGGTTGACTTGCTGGTCCGCACGGCGGAAGCGAACAAGATCCCGTACCAATTCAAGCAGCCTGGCATCGGTGCAACCGACGCCGGAGCGATCCATCTGTCGCGGGAAGGGGTTCCATCGGTGGTGGTAGCCGTGCCATCGCGTTACATTCACTCGCCAGTCTGCCTGCTCAGCCTCAACGACCTGGAGAACACGGTGCAGTTGATGCAGCGTTCCCTGGCCGGGCTTGACAAGGTAGACCTGAGTCGCTGATCTGGCGCAATCTTGACTCGCAGGAGGCATAATCCGTGAAGGAACTGATCGCCGAGCTGACTGAAGCATGGGGGCCCTCTGGTTATGAAGACGCGGTACGCAAGATCATTGCCAAGCACATCGCCGGCTATGCCGATGATGTCCGCACGGACGCCCTGGGCAACCTCATCGCCTTGAAGCAGGGCAAGCCCAAGAAGGGCATCGAGAAGCGTCGCATCATGCTGGCGGCGCATATGGATGAGATCGGCGTCATCGTCAGCCATATTGACGAGAAGGGCTTTATGCGTTTCGCGCCGGTCGGCGGAGTGTTCCCCCCGACCTTGCTCGGCAGCCGGGTGGTGTTCGCTGACGGTGCCATCGGCGTGATTGGGCGTGAGCGCGTGGAGAGGCCGGATGAGGCGCCACGGATGGACAAGATGTTCATCGACGCGGGGGCGGCGGACAAGAAGCGGTCGGGGCGAAAGGTAGGCGACGTTGCTTCATTCACCCGCCCGTTCGTCGACGTCGGCCAGCGTCTGGTCGCCAAGGCGATGGATGACCGTATCGGCTGCGCCATCCTGGTGCAGGTTCTGCAGGAACTCAAGACGACTCCTCACGACGTGTACTTTGTCTTTACTGCGCAGGAGGAGGTGGGCTGCCGCGGAGCGACCACCTCGGCGTTTGGCGTCGAGCCGGAGATTGCTGTGGCGGTGGACGTGACGCCGACTGGCGATACACCAGAAGCGGCACCAATGGCGGTGGAGCTGGGCGCTGGTCCGGCGATCAAGGTGAAGGACCGCGGCATGCTGGCGCACGTGGGCGTCAAGAACTGGATGGCGGACACCGCAGAGCGGCTCAAGTTGCCCTACCAGTTCGAGGTCCTCGAGGCTGGTTCGACGGACGCTATGGCCATACAGACCTCTCGCGCCGGCGTCGCCTCGGGCGTACTGTCCGTTCCGACCCGCTATGTGCATACCCCCTCCGAGATGGTGGACTATGACGACGTTCAGAACTCGGTCAAGCTGCTGCTAGGGATGGTCACGGCTGCGGTCAAGCTCTAGGTGTTAACGTAGCATCACATAGCTCTGCCGAGGCCGCCGCACCATGGTGCGACGGCCTCTTGCTTTTGACCTGGCTTAGGCGCCGGGTTAAGATGGTCGCGTCCTCGCAGCGTCGGCATCCGGCCCGATGGAAGAAATGCCTGCCTGCAGGAATTCGTCAGGACTCTGGTGCGTTTCTGTTATCGGGCTGGACGTGGCAGGGGCATGTCTCTGCTCGTGACCCCGTGAGGCGTTTCAGGAAATAACCTTTGTTGCCAAGGAGGCGAGAGTGGATGCTACGGAAAAGCTGTTCAAGGAACTGACCGAGGTTTCGGGAGTTCCCGGCTATGAGAGCGAGGCACGGGCGGTGATTCGCAAGCACCTCGAACCCGTGGCCAGGATCGAACACGACCGTCTGGGCAGCATCATCGGGGTGAAGAAGGGCGGAGCCGATTCGCCGCGCGTGGTGGTGGCCGGACACATGGACGAGGTCGGCTTTATGGTGAGCATGATCACCGATGATGGCTTCATTCGCTTCGTGCCGCTGGGTGGGTGGTGGAACCAGGTCATGCTCGGGCAGCGCGTGACGATCAAGACCTACTCTGGCGACGTGCCAGGTCTCATTGGAGCCAAGCCGCCGCACCTGATGGAAGCCGAAGAAGCCAAGAAGCTGGTCGAGAAGAAGGATATGTACATCGATATCGGCGCGAGCAGCGCCGAACAGGTCAAGAGCAGCGGCGTGCGCTCTGGCGACCCGATACTGCCAGTGAGCCCCTTCACCATGCTGTCCCCCGGCAAAACCTACATGGCCAAGGCCTGGGACGACCGGGTGGGTTGTGCGTTGTTCATTCAGCTTTTTGAGCGGCTGGCCAAAGGCGATCACCCCAATACAATCTATGGTATCGGAACGGTGCAGGAGGAAGTCGGCACCCGAGGTGCCAAGACCAGCGTGCACAACATCAATCCCGACGTGGCCATCATCCTCGAGGTCGACATCGCTGGTGACGTGCCCGGCATCAAGCCTGAGGAATCGGCCATCAAGCTGGGCAAAGGTCCCAGCCTGCTGCTGTACGATGCCGGTATGATCCCCAACCTGCGCCTGCGCGACCTGGTGATCGCGGTGGCGGAGAAGAACAAGATTCCGTTGCAGTTCTCCACCATGCGCGGCGGGGCGACCGATGGCCGGATGATTCACGTGCACAACGAAGGTGTCCCCACGGTGGTCATCGGCGTGCCCACACGCCACATCCACTGCCACGCCGGCATCCTCCACCGGGAAGACTATGACCATGCCCTGGAACTGCTGGTGCAGCTTGCCAGGCGCCTGGACAAAGAGACGGTAGACGGGCTCTCGGACCACTGAGCAGCACCGAGCAGCGGATGTAGCTATCCCCCTGACCATGGTGTGGGCACCTGGCCCGCGCCACGGTCGAGGGCGGTGAAAGCCGGCGCACTGCGGGCAGGAGGGAACCATGACCAGAACCGCCTTTGTCGTCTCGCACACCCACTGGGATCGCGAGTGGTACGAGACGTACCAGCAGTTCCGTCTGCGGTTGGTGCGCCTGATGGACAGGCTGCTGCACATCCTCGAGACCGACGCCGCCTACCGCTTTTTCATGCTTGATGGCCAGACGATCGTCCTGGAAGACTACCTGCAGATCCGCCCCCAGCGAGAGAATGACCTCCGTTGGCACATTCAGAGCGGCCGTCTGCTCATCGGGCCGTGGCACGTGCTGCCTGACGAGTTCCTGGTCAGCGGCGAAGCCCTCGTGCGTAACCTGCTGCTGGGGCATCGAACCTGTGCGCGGTTCGGTGGTGAAATGCGGGTGGGCTACATCCCCGACCCGTTCGGACATATCTCGCAGATGCCACAGATCCTGCGTGGCTTTGGCCTGGCCAGCGCTGCCCTGCGCCGCGGTCTGGACGATCACCCCACCGAACTGCTGTGGCAGTCACCGGATGGCAGCTCGGTGCTCCTCTGCTATCTGCGCGACGGCTATGACAATGCGGCGCGCCTGCCGGTTCAGGATGGGGATGCTTTTGTGCGCGAGGTGCGTCGTCTGACCGAACGACTGGCCCCATTCTGTACGACCGACAACGTGTTGCTGATGAACGGTGTGGACCACATGGAGCCAGTGCCAGAACTGCCGGCGATGATGGCCTATGCGGGCCAGGCGGCGCCTGACCTGAGGCTGTTGCACAGCACCCTGCCGGCCTTTGTCGACGCGGTGACGCGGGATCGGGGAGGGGACCTCAGCTCTCTGACCACGGTCAAGGGCGAGCTGCGCTCGCCCAGGAGGCATCACCTGCTGCCGGGCGTTCTCTCTACTCGTATGTGGATTAAGCAACGCAACGGCCATGTACAGAACCTGCTGTCGTACTGGGCGGAACCCTTCTCTGTCTGGGCCGCAGTGGCGGGGGGAGACGTCTCCGCTGGTTGGCTCCCGGGCCAGGCGGTGTGGCAGGCCTGGCGCTACCTGCTCGAGAACCATCCGCACGACTCGATCTGCGGCTGCGGCATTGACCAGGTCCACCGCGAGATGGCAACGCGCTTTGACTGGGCCGAGCAGATCGCGGAGCAGGTCTCTGCCGGCAGCCTGGCAACCCTGGCCGAAGAGGTGGACACTACCGTGTCTGGTGCTGCGTCGCGGGCTCTGGCAGTGGTGGTCTTCAACCCGCTGCCGGCCAGTCGCACTGAGGTGGTGACGGTGGACGTGCAGCTTCCGGGAAGCCTGCAGGAGTTCGTCGTTCTCTCGGCCGACGGGCAGGTCGTTCCACATCAGGCGGAGATCCATCCGGGCACAGAGTACGCCTCGATGCAGTTCGGACGGGACGAGCTCGTTGCCCTGCCCGATATGGTGACGATGCTGGCCGGGCTGGGCCTGTCCCTGCAGGAGGTCGAGGTCAGAAAGCGCCAGGGCGGTGCGGACATCGATGTGACCCTGATGAAAGGCGGCGCTACTGAACCGGAGCTGCTCGACCAGGTGAAGGTGGAGCTGGCCGGGCTGCTGGCAGATTCGACCCTGCAGACCTTTTCAGCCCGAGCCCACCTCACCGCTACGGCCACGGTGCACTTTCTGGCCAGAGACGTGCCTGGCTGCGGCTACTCGACCTACTACCTTCGGCCAGCGCAGTCGCAGAACGGTTCGCCGGTACCGGACCACAGCGACAAGGTCTGGCAGCTCGAGAACGAGTTCATCGCGGCTACGATCGATCCGGAGGATGGTACGGTGTGCCTGCGGGACAAGACGACTGGCGTTGTCTTTTCCGGGCTGAATCGCTTGGTCGATGGGGGCGACCGCGGCGACGAATACAACTATTGTGCGCCGGAGAATGACGTACTGGTGAGCGCAGCGGTTCGGCCTCCGCGCCTCGAATGGGTCGAGCAAGGGCCAGCGCGCTGGTGCATCCGTGTTACACAGGAGTACCAGGTGCCGGCCTCACTGAGCGCAGGCCGGGCGTCACGCAGCGAGGAAACGGTACTTGTCCCAATCCAAACTGAGTATAGCCTCAGTCTGGGAGCGCGCCGACTCGACGTGCGAACGGAGGTCGAGAACCGGGCACAGGATCACCGCTTGAGCGCAGTGTTCCCCACGCCGGTGCGCACAGCCTGGAGCGAGGCAGAGAGCACGTTTGACGTGGTGCGGCGTCCCATTGCGCTGCCGGCCGATACTGCGGACTGGGTTGAGCAGCCGGTGAACACGCACCCGCAGGGGACCTTTGTCGATGCCAGCGACGGTCTGAGCGGGTTGATGGTAGTCAACCGCGGGCTTCCAGAGTTCGGTGCGCAGCTCGATGATCAGGGCCGGGCGACTCTCACCGTGACCCTGTTGCGCTGCGTGGGCTGGCTGTCGCGTGACGATATGTCCTGCCGCCAGGGCCATGCCGGGCCAGCGCTGGAGACCCCCGAAGCACAGTGTCTCGGGCGTCACGTGTTCGAGTATGCACTGATTCCACACCAGGGCAACTGGCAGACCTGCCACAGTGAGGCGTTGGCGTTCAACCTGCCGCTCCGGGCGGTGCAGACCACGGTGCACGCTGGTGCACTGCCTGCGTCCGGCGGTTTCCTGACCCTGGAAGGCGAGGGTCTGGTTCTTTCTGCCGTCAAGGCCGCTGAGGATGGGTCTGGCCTGGTCGTTCGCGTCTACAACCCCCTGGTGAGGCCTGTCGCCGCCCGGCTGAGCTTCCTGTGGCCCGTGGAGTCAGCCTCGCTGGTGGATCTCAAAGAGGACAACGTACGTGAGTTGGCCCTGGATAGTGCGGATGCGCACGTGCTGAGATTTGTTCTCAAAGGCAAGGAGATCGGCGCTGTCCGGGTCAGGTTACATCTGGATGGCCCCGGCTCGTGAGGTTGGAGCGCGGTGAGGGACGGCCACGCTGTGGGAGTGCAACAAGGTGACTCCTCAGGAGTTCATCGAGCGGCTGCAATCGAACAAGAACTATTGCGGGCAGATTGAGCACCTGCAGCATCTCCCCGCTCGTGAAGCACGGTATGGCCGCCTGGAGCATCAACTACCGCTGGCGCTGCAGCAGGCACTGCAAGGCATCGGCATCAAAGAGCTGTATGTGCACCAGGCCGAGGCGATCAATGCCGTGGCGGCGGGCCGGGATGTGGTCATTTCGACCTCTGCCTCCAGCGGCAAAACGCTGATCTACAACGTTCCGGTTCTCGAATCCGTACTGGCCGACCCGCGGGCACGGGCCCTGTACCTCTTTCCGACCAAGGCCCTGGCCCAGGACCAACTGCGCGTGCTGGGAGACCTTACCGGCCAGGATTCTGTGGGCAAGGTGCTCTATGGCACCTACGACGGGGACACGCCTCAGGGAACGCGGCGCAGGCTGAGGCAATCAGCCTCAATCCTGCTCACGAACCCGGACATGCTGCATGTGGGCATCTTGCCCAATCATTCGTTGTGGTCCAAGTTCCTGGCCAACCTGCGGTACGTCGTGATCGACGAGGCCCATGCCTACCGCGGCGTCTTTGGGTCACAGGTAGCCTGTGTGCTGCGCCGGCTGCTGCGTATGTGCCACTTTTACGGCTCGAACCCCCAGTTCATCTGCTGCTCGGCCACCATTGCTAACCCCAGGGAGCACGTCGAGCGGCTCACCAGCAGGGCGCCAGTGCTGGTGGATGACGACGGCTCGCCGCGCGGCGAGCGTGAGTTTGCCCTGTGGAACCCGCCCATCACCGATGCGCTGCTGATGGAACGCCGCAGCATCAACATCGAGGCGACGAACCTGCTGGTAGAGATGGTGATAAGTGGCCTGCGCAACATCACCTTTGTCAGGGCGCGTCGGACGGCAGAACTCATCCTGCAGTATGCCCGGGAGCGGCTGGAGAAAGATGCGCCGGAGCTGGCGCCCCTGGTGCGATCGTATCGCGGGGGCTACAGGCCGGAACTCAGGCGCGAGATCGAAGCCGGACTCTTTTCGGGCGAGTTGCTGGCAGTCACGGCCACGTCGGCCCTGGAACTGGGCGTGGACGTGGGCCACCTCGACGCGACCATTATGGTTGGCTATCCGGGCACCATCGCCAGTACCTGGCAGCAGGCGGGTCGCGCGGGGCGAGGTCGGCGCCAGGCGCTGAACGTGCTCATCGGCCTGGATGATCCGCTGGACCAGTACCTGATGCATCATCCGGAAGCGCTCTTTGGCCGGGCACCGGAACACGCACTGATTGCCCCAGACAACAGGCATATTCTGGCCCGGCATCTGCCCTGCGCCGCCTACGAGCAGCCCCTGACCAGCGAGGATGAGGCCCTGTTCGGCGCGGGCTATTCAGGAACAGTGGCTGAGCTGGAACGCGAGGGGGTGCTGGCCTACCGCGGCGAACGCTGGTTCTTTGCGGGCAGAGGGTATCCTGCCGAGACAGTGAGCCTGCGTTCCGTATCGGCTCACAGAATCGCGGTGCTCGATACGTCTAGCGATATGACCATGATGGAAGAACTCGAAGAGACCACCGCATTGGGGCGCGTCTATCCCGGGGCGGTGTACTTACATCAGGGTGAGTCGTATCTGATTGAGCGGTTGGATCTCGAGCACGGGCTGGCCTATGCGACTCCAGCCGAGCTGGACTATTGCACCGAGCCGAGGGAGATGAACTCGGTACGGGTGAATGACACCCGGCAGTCCAAGCGGATCGGTCCGAGTGAGGTATGCTTTGGTGAACTGCTGGTGACACAGCAGGTGGTGGGATACAGACGGTTGCAGCAATTGACCGGCGAGGTGCTGCTGGATGAGCCCCTGGACTTGCCGGAACAATCCTACGTGACGACGGGAGTCTGGTTCGATGTGCCGGCCACCGTTCTGGCGAGGGTGACCGCCCGGGGGCTGGATATCGCCGGTGGGCTGCACGCGGTGGAGCACGCGGCCATCGGCATTCTGCCGCTCTTTGCGATGTGCGACCGGCAGGACATCGCCGGGCTGTCCACGCCGCTGCATCCGGACACAGGCCGGGCGCAGGTGTTTATCTACGATGGGCTGCCGGACGGCATCGGCATCGCCGAGAAGGGTTATGAGCTCTTGCGCGAGCTGTGGTCGGCGACGCTGACGGCCATCCAGGAGTGTCCCTGCCAGGAGGGCTGCCCGAGCTGCATTCAGTCACCCAAGTGCGGCAACAACAACCAGCCCCTTGACAAGCAGGCCGCGATCCTGATCTTGCAGACCCTGTTGGCCCAGGGAAAAGGAAACACCGGGCAATCGTGACGACCCGGTGTTGGCAAGAGCCAAACTGACGGCTCAGGAAGCGCTCAGCAGGAGCTCGATCAGATCCTCCAGCGGCTGCCGCCCCTCAGCGGTGTCAGGCGGAATGTTGGCACATTCCTTGGCATAGTGCTTGAGCAGGAACAGGCTCGCACTGTGGGTCGCGGCGCGAATGGAAGCGAGCTGCCGGATGATTTCACTGCACTCCCGGCGCTCCTCGACCATGCGCTGTACCCCGCGAGCCTGACCTTCAATGCGCTTCAGGCGCGACAACAGTTGCTGTTGAACGTCCTCAGGCACAGCCATTTGGCAATCCTCTGGTGTGAGAGCGCACGGCTCTCAGGGCCGGATTCCTCAGCCACCACCCGCCGGCGCACAAGAGTCTCCGGCGCTGCCATAGTCTCCGGCAGCGCCGCTCTTGCCGCACAACGAGATGGCCTTGCTGACGTGTTCGCTCTTGCACTTGGGGCAGCGAACCGGTTCCTCGCTGGAGAAGCTCCTCAGCCACTTTTCGAATTTGGCGTGGCAGGTATCGCACTGGTACTCGTAGATCGGCACGATTTCACTCCATTGTCCGAAAGTCAAGCCCAACGCTGCTCGCGGGCCGGTGGATGGCTACTTGAGCAAAGCGTCGAGACGCTCAGCAAGGGCCTGCTTTGGCCGAGCACCAACCAGGCGCTCCACTTCCTTGCCGCCCTTGAACAGAATGACGGTGGGAATGCCCATGATGCTAAACTTGCCGGGGACGGCGTGATTCTCGTCGGTGTTGACCTTGGCGATGAGCACCTTGCCGTCATAGTCACCGGCCAGCTCGTCGATGACCGGGGCGAGCATGCGGCAGGGCCCGCACCAGGGAGCCCAGAAATCAACCAGGACTGGTAAAGTCGCCTCGAGTACTTCCTTCTGGAAGGTTGCGTCAGTTACATGCAGCGGTTCTTTCTTCATCATTATCTCCTCAGAATGTGTAGAATACCCCCCTACCCTATGCACTAGTGTATAGCCGATTTGCCAGTTTGTCAAGTGACCAATGTCTCACCAGACTGATCTCTTGACCTGCCCCGCGTGGACGATAAAATGAACCCATCCTGGCTGCAAAGAGGGGACGATGCGCTGGTTCAGAACGGTCATAACCGCCTTGCTGTTGATGGCCTTGCTGGCAACCCTGGCCAGTGCGCAGACACCGCGCCGTTTGGTCACGGTAGAGTTCACTGGCTGGGAGCAACTTCAGGGTCTGGCCTCGCGAGGGCTGCAGATCCTGAACTATCAGGATGGGGTCCTGGCGGCATTGGCCTCGGACGAACAGGTCTCCAGGCTGCGTTCGGAGGGCGGGGTGGTGCGTCTGCTCGACGCAGAGCCCGATACCGACAGCTACTATCTGGCCTACGTGCCGGCAGGGATGGGGGACGAGGCGCTTGATGGGCTGGTTCACTATCCATACCAGGCTGGCATAGAGATCGTGCGCGCCAGCGCCTTGGATCTGGAGAGACTGCCAACGCTTGGAATCGGCCTGGTCAAGCTGCCACGGGCCATGAAGATCCCCCGCGGCGACCGGGCCCGGCAGATGGTCGAACAGAGCAGGCTCGGTTACAGCGGCAGCATCCAGACTATGGTCGATGCCGTGTCGTCTGCCTCTCTGGTTGGCCATGTGTGCAAGCTGCAGGACGATGACCAGCAGGCCTACTGCAATGCGCTGGGCACGCGCTACTCCTACGCCACAGCCGGCCTGACCGAAGCCGCTGACTATATCCGGGGTCAATTGTCGGGCTATGGCCTCACGGTGAGCAGCGATCCCTTTAGCTTCAATGGGTACCCGATGGTCAACGTCGTGGCCGAACTGCCTGGCACAGGCCCGAATAGTAATCACATTGTGGTCCTCTGCGCGCATTTTGACTCGACATCGCGGACGCCATTCATCGCTGCCCCGGGGGCCGACGACAACGCCAGCGGCTCGGCCGGGGTGCTGGAGGCCGCGCGCATCCTCAGCCAGCGCACCTTCGACCGCACCATACGCTTTGTGCTGTTTTCCGGCGAGGAACAGGGCTTGATTGGCAGCGCTCACTACGCCAGCGCGGCTGCGGCACGCGGCGACGTGATCGATGGGGTCATCAACCTCGATATGATCGGCTACGAGTCAGTGCCGCCAGGCGACCATATCGTCGAAGTGCATGCTGGCCTCGACCCGGCATCCATTGCCCTGGCCGACGCGCTGATTGCCAATGTGGCGGAATACGGGGTACAACTGCAGGTGCAGAAGCTTACCTCAGGCGCTACCAATCGCAGCGACCACGCCTCGTTCTGGAACGTGGGCTACCCGGCGGTGCTGGGCATTGAGGATTTCGACGATTTCAACCCCTACTACCACTCGACGAGCGACACGCTGTCGAACATGCAGACGCTCTTGATGGTCGAGTTCACCCGGGTCTGCGTGGCCACCGTGGCCGAACTGGCCGGCGAATGGACCACAACTCTGCCCACCGTCAGCGCTACTCAGACGTGCAGGCCTACCGCTACCGAGACATACACGCCCACGGCTACCTCCAGCCACACGCCAACGGCGACTGCTACTTACACAGCGACAGCGACGCCAACCGCCACTCCGACCACGGTCGTGCCAACCACTGCGCTCTTTTTGCCGCTTGTCAGGCGATAGGCCGTCTGTTCCACCTTGCTGGGCTGTCAGCCTGCGGTGGGTGGGGCGGCAGGTGCCACGGCCGCCTGCACGGCTCTGGCGACGGCAAAGGGGTCACTGCTGATGACGCTGCTGGCGTAAAGCTCCATCGCGCCAATGTCTGCCGTCTTGCTTCTGAGGTCGCCGCGATCCACGATCCGCACTACCATCGGGAAATCCTGCCAGTCCTCTGGCACACTATCAATCGGGCGCATGTAGAGCGCCAGGTTGAACGAACGTACCCCCAACTGCTGAACAAAGCAGGAGAGGATGCGGTAGACCGCCATCTTCAGGTCGTCATCCAGGCATTTGGACAGCAGCAAGACTTCCTTCTCTTTGGTTGGGGTAAGGTGGCTGAGGATCCGCGTCTGTCCGTGTCTCGCGGTCAGTCCCAGGTCGTCGTGAATGGCAAAGAGGTCGCCGAAATAGTCCGATGCGTGGGCGATACGGTAGAGCAGAGCGGCCCGACGCAGGTGTTCGACCCTGGCATAGTGTATGCCGCGGCTCAGGGTCATCTGAATGTGGCCGTGCAGAATGGATGCCCCGCTGCGCCACAGACAGTTCCACAGCAGGAAGAAGTAACGCGCTTCCGCGTCCGCGCAGTGGGCCATCCTGGCCCATTGGAGGGCGGTGTCGAAATAGTCGGCCACCTGTTCGGCGGAAAAGCGCAGCGGATTGTGCTGGTCAAAGATCACGAGCCCGTGAAAGCCGTCGCACTTGGCAACGTTCGACGCCGTCACGCAATGCTTGCCCCTCACTCGTCCAAAGACGTCCTCTGGCGTGTTATCCAGCGGGCTGCAGAACAAGTCACCTGGCTGGTTGATCTCCTCCAGCAGGGACTCCTCGTTGCTGCCGGCCTCCATCGGGCGGCTCGCACGCAGCTCATTGAACAGGGATCCCTCGAGGGTGATCAGGTTGGTCACCTTGACGATGCGCTGCTTCTGCACGGCCTCCAGTGAGCCGAACTGACGGCGAATCCAGTCCCGCATTGGCGGGGCCGGCTTGATCTCGCCGGTGGAAGTATCGATGCGATAGATGCGGGATACCCGCTCCCGGCTGGCTTCGGGCAAAGCCTGAACCAGGGCGTCGAGATTGGCGATTGACTTGTCGGTCATAGGTCCTCTGTTAGCGTCAGGTTGGCCGGTATGGTAGCACGCCCTCGGGCAATCGGCAAAAGGCCGGGGCTTTGACAGCGTCACCTCGCCTATGCTAACATCGAGTCGAGCATAGCTGCATGTTGATCAAGCACCTAGCCCCTAACCTCGCGCGGTCCTCCAGGTTTTGGCTCTCGCTGGCCCTGTGTGTCTGCGCCCTCTTTGGCTGCGCGGCCCCTCCCCGGCGCAGGACCGCGACTCCTACCGTCAGCGTGCCAGCACCGCGCCCGACTCTGGCCGAGTCTAGCCCTGCACCGGTCACCCCGGCGCCAACGCCAGTCCCAGAGGCCTATGCCGTGAGCGGTGAGCTACACCTGGCGGTGAGGGAAAACATCCGCTCGCTGAACCCGTTCGCAACCACCAACGACAGCGAAGCATTTGTAACGCGGCTGATCTATGACAGCCTCCTGGACTACCAGCCAGCCAGGGGATTCCTGCCCAACCTGGCCGAGCGGTGGGAGTTCCGCGGCGATGGCAGCAGGCTGACCGTCTGGTTGAATCCCGCGGCAAGGTGGCATGATGGGGCAGTGGTCTCGGCTGCGGATGTGGTCTTTACCTTTGGTTTGATACGACGAGGCACCTTGCCCGGGTGGGCGGACATTGCCGCAGCAGTGGACCGGGTCGAAGCGATCAGCCCTCAAGAGGTCCAGCTCACGCTGCTGGACACGAGGGAGGAGATCCTGCGGCAGGTCTGCACCCGTGTGCCCATCGTGCCGGCGGCACTGTGGCAGGCTGTTCCGGAACCGGCGACCTATGCCAACCTGGAGCACCCGGTCGGATGCGGACCCTTCGTTCTTGAGTTCTATACCGATGCAGAGCGGCTGGTGCTGCGCAACAGCCAGAGGCACCCGGCCAGAGCTCTGACCGTGGCGACGCTGGTCATTGACATCGTGCGCGACGAGACCAGGGCGTTGGAAGAGCTCAACGCGGGCCGGGTGGACGCCCTGGGCTGGGACGCACAGCCGGCGATGGTCGCCGACGTGCGCGATCATGCCGACAAGTATCCTGGTCTACACTGGAATCAGGCTGCCGGGGCAAAGCAGCGGGTGGTCTTGTTCAACCTGCGGCTGGCACCGTACGACGATGCCCGGCTGCGAACAGCACTGGCCAAAGCGGTGGATGTGGCCGGCATCATCAGGCAGGCTGCGTTCAGCCTGGCTGAGCCAGCAACCAGTGACCCCTTTGCGCCCTCGTCGCAATGGCACGACGCGGGCCGGGCTGCTCCGGCGTACAACACGCAGGCGGCGGTGGCAGCGCTCGAGGCCGCCGGCTACCACGACACAAACGGAGACGGTATTCGCGAACGGCCTGATGGCAGTGCCCTGCTCATTCCTATCCTCTGCGCCAAGGTGGAGACAGAGCAAAAGATCGCCTCGCTGATCGTGGCCGGATGGAAGGCGGTGGGCATCGCTGCCCAAGCTGTGCCAGTGGCGCCGGAGCAGGTTCTGCCGGCTCTAATGGGAGGATCCTTCGAGGCGGTCTTGACCGAGCTTGACCTGGTCGAGCAGAGCGCGCTCTACGATTGTTTTCACACTTCACAGGGCGAGTTGCGGGGCGGCCGGGTCGTAGGGCGGAACTATGCCGGGTATGCCAGCGCGGCCTTTGACCGCACGGTCGAACTGCTGCTGGAGGCCAGGAACGACCGGGAGCGGCTCGACCTGACGCGGCAGGCGCAGCGCACGCTGGCAGAGGATGCCCCCTGGCTGCCCCTGTTCAGCCCCAATGTGCTGAGCCTCTACAGCGGAACGCGCTTTGAGGGCTGGTCGCCCGTACCGGGAATCGGGCTCCTCGACCGGCACGTCATCGTCGGCCTGGTGCCGCGCGACTAGACCTGCTCCCTATCCTTCGGCAGCCTTCTGCTCAGTTGCTGCTCGTTCGGCAGCCTGGTTGATCCTGGCCCGCTCGTAGAGGTCGATGTACTTTTTCGCCGAGGCCTGCCAGGAAAAGTCGGACGTCATGCCATTGATCTGCAGCTTTTTCCAACTGTCGTGGTAGCGATAGTTCTCCAGGGCACGGACGATGGCGCCAAAGAGGGCCCAACGGTCGTACCGTTCAAAGGAGAAGCCGTTACCCATACCGGTGTTGGGATCCCAGTCCTTGACCGTGTCGGCTAGTCCCCCCGTAGCGCGAACCACGGGCACACTGCCGTAACGCATGGCCAACATCTGCCCCAGGCCGCACGGTTCAAACCGCGAGGGCATCAGGAACACATCGCTTCCGGCGTAGATCTTCTGGGCAAGGGGAGCATTGAAGGTCAGGAACACGGCGGCCCTCCCCGGATAGGTCTGCGGCAGGCGAGAGAACATCTCGTGATAATGTGGGTCTCCCGTGCCGAGCACGATGATCTGCACGCCCAGGTCCAGCAGGTGATCGATCACGTTGCCCAGGATATCAAAGCCCTTCTGATCGGTCAGCCGAGAGATGATTCCCAGCAGAGGTGCCGCCGCGTCGAGCTGCAGTCCGGCTTCCTGCTGCAGGGCCGCCTTGTTCTTGGCCCGGTGGTCGAGGTGGTCGACGTCAAAGGTCTGAGCGATAAGCGGGTCAGTGGCCGGGTTGTTCACCTCATAATCGATGCCGTTCAGGATGCCGAACAAACGGTCGCTGCGCTCGCGCAGAACCGGATCGAGTTTCTCACCGAACTGCGGGGTCAGGATCTCTTTGGCGTAGGTTTCGGAGACAGTGCTGATAGCGTCGGCAAAGTAGATGCCCCGCGCCATAAAGTCGACCACTTCGGCCAGGTCGGCCATCTCGGGATGGTACATAAACCCGTACTCGGCGATGCCAGCGATCTCTAGGACCCGGTAGCCAAACACGCCCTGGTAGGCCAGATTGTGAATGGTATAGACCGAAGCCGTGTGGGCAAAGAAGGGATCATCGTGATAGAGCGTCTTGAGCCAGTTCGGCACGATGGCGGTGTGCCAGTCGTTGCAGTGGATCACGTCGGGGCACCAGCCCAGGCGCTGCGTCGTCTCCAGCGCGCTGCGGCAGAAGAGGATGAATCGCTCCGCATCGTCCGGGTACATGTAGATGCCGTCGCGGTCATAGTACTTGGCGTTCTCAACAAAGTAGACCGGGATGTCCGGTGCGAGCTGGCCTTCGAGGATCGACACCTCTTCGGTCTGTTTGTCCATCGGGATGGGAAAAGCGGGGAGGATCTGTTTGAGCTCAAACTTGCCCGGGTCGATGCGGCCGTAACGGGGCATAACCAGCCGGATGTCATGGCCCAGCGAGTGAATGGCCTTGGGCAACGAGCCGGCTACGTCTGCCAGACCGCCGGTCTTGGCGAAAGGTACGACCTCTGCGGACAGAAACAGGACCTTGAGCGGACGACCGTTAGTCATTTTGTTACTCCCAGTTGACGATCCAGGTGCACAGGCCGGCCAAGAGGACGCAGACCAGGGCGACGAACAGGCGCTGTGAGAGACGCATGCCAGCGTCTCCCGAGGTGAACCAGAAGATGAGCACCATGCCTACCGCGAGAGCGACCCACATGGTGAATCCGGGATGAGTGTCTATCCACTTGCGCAGGTTCATTTGACCTCCATCAGTTGGGCTAGGGGGCAAGCTCACCGAGATGCGGCGCCACTCGCGTTCGACTGCTTCCCGTGTCTGCTCCGGACTGCCCGAGTTGTCGATGATCACCGTGGCCAGAGGGAACCGGCTCTCCGGAGCAGGCTGGGCATCGATCCTGAGCTCGGCCTCGGCGCGGGGGAGCGAACGGGTCTCCATCAACCGCTGCACTTGCTGTTCGCGGGGGGCGGTGACCACCCAGACCTCACTACACCGCCGATGCAGCCCGGATTCGAGGAGCTTGATCGCTTCCAGTACGACCACCTGGCATCCATGGGCCACGCCGGCACGCAGCTGCGTCTCCGCTTCGGCCAGTACGGCGGGGTGGACGATGGCCTCCAGCCTCGAGAGGGCTGCTGCATCGGCAAAGACCCGGGCGCCGAGCTTGGCCCGGTCGATCTTGCCGTCCCCGGTCACGATCTCGGGGCCGAATTCTTGCAGCACCTGGTCAAAGGTTGGCGCCCCAGGCTGCATCACCAGGCGAGACAGGTCATCGGCGTCGATTATGCAGGCCCCCAGATTGGCCAGCATCGCGGCCACAGTGCTCTTGCCGGCGGCGATGGCCCCGGTCAGTCCGATGACGATTGTGCCTCGGTTCGCTGCCTGGGTTTGGTCATGCACCATCGATGGAGGCCCACTCCTCGAGGCGTTGCTGCAGTTCTTCCTGTACGTCGGCGTACTCTCGTCCGAGATCGTACAGGTCGGTGATGCGCTGCGCTTTGCTGGCTTCTTCCAGTCCGCTGCTAATGGCCGCCACGCGTGATTCGAGCTGGTGAATGAGCGTCTCCAGTTCGGCGCGCCGCTGCTCCTTGCGGCGCTGCTCCCTCAGAGCGCGCTGCTGCTCGGCTTCGGCCTGCCGTCTGGCTTCATCACGTTGCCGGGCGGGCGTTGTGCTGCGGGCCACCTCCTGCTGCTGGCGGATGGCCTGGAGATACAGGGAGTAGTTGCCCTCAAAGGCCCGAACCTGACCCTTATCAACGGCCCAGACCTGTGTCGCCAGGGCATCGATGAAAAAGCGGTCGTGGGAGACAAAGAGGATCGTCCCGTCGTAGGCCTGCAGCACTTGCTCCAGCATTTCCTGAGACTGGATATCGAGCTGGTTGGTCGGCTCGTCAAGCAGAAGCAAGTTGGCTCCCTGCAGAGCGAGGATGGCGAGGGCCACGCGTCCTCTCTCGCCGCCGCTGAGCACGCCGACCGGCTTGAATACGTCATCGCCGGAGAAGAGATAGCGACCCAGAAACCCACGAGCCTGCTCCACGGGCATGTTCTTGGCCTTGAGGATCTCGTCCAGGATAGTCGAATTGAGGTCGAGGCTCTCGTGTCCCTGCGACAGATAGGCAACGTGGACGCTCGGACCGAGTCTGGACTCGCCCTGGAGCGGCGGCACCTGGCCCAGAACGGTCTTGAGAAAGGTAGTCTTGCCGCAGCCATTGGGCCCCAGCAGCGCCGCCCTTTCTCGTCGCCGCAGAACGAGGTCGGGAAAGCGCAACAGGGGCCGGTCGTAGCCCACAGTCATCTTGTGGAGCACTAGCACGTTGTTGCCGCCACGGACCTTGCTGGCTAAGGCGAGCTTCATCACCTGCTGTTCCTGAGGCCGCTCGAGGCGCTCCAGTCTCGCCAGGCGCGTCTCTCTGCCGCGTGCCTCTTTGCTGCGCTGCCCGGCTTTGTAGCGGCGGATGAACTCTTCCGTGCGCGCGATCTGCTCCTGCTGGGCCTCATACTCGCTCAACTGGCGCGCGCGGCGCTCTGCGCTGAGCAGTAGATAGTTGCTGTAGTTGCCGCTGTATTGCTCGAGCGTGCCAGCGTTCATCTCCCAGACCCGGTTGGCGACCTGGTCCAGGAAGTAGCGGTCGTGAGCTACCACCACAAAACTGCCGCGCCAGGCCTTGAGATACTCCTCCAGCCACTGCGTGGCCGCCAAGTCCAGGTGATTGATGGGCTCGTCGAGGAGGAGTAGATCCGGTTTGGTCAGGAGGAGCTGCGCCAGTTGGGCGCGGGTGCGTTGCCCGCCGCTGAGCTGCAGGAGGGGCTTGAGCATATCCACATCGGTAAGGCCCAGGCCAAGCAGAACCTGACGGATAACCTGCTCATAGGTGTACCCACCGGCCAGCTCAAACTGGTGCATGAGCTCACCATAGCGCTCGAGAAGCTGCGGGCTGTGATCGGGGCCGGCCATCTCCTGTTCCATTTGTCGCAGACGCGCCTCAGTGGCGTGCAAGTCGACAAAGACGGTATTCATCTCCTCCAGCACCGTGCGCTGGTTCGCGTCCGCGGAGGCTGAGGGGGTCGACCAGTCGGGCTTTTGGCTGAGATAGCCGATACGCACCGAGCGTGCGATGCTGACCCGTCCTGCCGAAGGCGTTTCCAGGCCGGCCAGGATGCGCAACAGGGTCGTCTTGCCAGTGCCATTAGCGCCGACGAGGGCGACGTGGTCACCGTGGGCCAATTGGAAAGAGACGTTGGCAAAGACGTCCTGCGGTCCGTATTGCTTTGCTAGACTGTCTCCCGTGGCGATTGACATTGGGCTGCCTGGACGGATTATAGCACAGGGCTGGTTCCATTCCCTACCGCCTGCCGGCGGCGTTCGACGGTTGACAGGACATAGCCCGCCGTCTATACTCGGTGCGGAGGCCAGGAGCATGCAACGACACTGGGTCAACTATCTCTGTCTGGGGCTCGCCGCGGCTGGTTGGGCCGGCCTGGCTTACTATACGTACAACTACCCGCCTACGGGCTGGAACCGCTGGGTTGTGGTCGCCGCCCTTTGGCCGACGGTGCTGTTCACCCTGCTGCCCGGTGTACTCTGGCTGCACCGGCGTCTCGGTGACCCGGAAGGTGCTGGCGCCCGGTCGCTGCGGCAGTGCGCGCTGGCCGCGCTGTACGTGTGCATCTGCGCCTGGCTGAGAATGATGCGAGCCCTGAACTGGGCTAACGCCCTGCTGCTCGTCCTGCTCTTTGTGCTGACCGACATCCTGCTTGCTTCTCGCACCACAGACTGACCCGGGAGGAACTATGGCCTCGCTGCTCGAATGTGCTCTCAACTTTTCCGAAGGACGCCGCCAGGATGTGATTCAAGCTATCGTGGGTGCCGTGCAGGGCGCGCGCCTGTTGGACGTTTCGTCTGACGCCGACCACAACCGCACCGTGGTCAGCTTTGTGGGCAGCCCGCAGGAGGCTGCTGCCGCCGCCCTGGCGGTGAGCGCCAGGGCCATCGAACTCATCGACATGAACGTGCATCGCGGCGCTCACCCGCGTATGGGAGCGGTCGATGTTATCCCCTTTGTGCCCCTGGGCGAGGCAACCATGGAGCAGGCCGTGGCCACGGCGAGGCAGGTGGGGCAGGAGCTGGGCGCCAGGCTGCAACTGCCGGTGTACCTCTATGAAGCGGCCGCCAGCCGACCGGAGCGGCGCAATCTGGCGGACGTTCGCCACGGAGAGTACGAGGGTCTGGCTCAGAAAATGGCCGACCCCGCCTGGAAGCCGGACTATGGGCCGGCGCACCCTCACCCGACAGCAGGCGCGGTGGCCGTCGGGGCGCGCATCTTTCTGGTGGCCTACAACGTGAACCTCTCCACGCCCGACGTCAGCATTGCCAAGACCATTGCCCGGACGCTGCGGGCCAAGACGGGCGGTCTGCAGAACGTCAAGGCGCTGGGCGTGATGTTGCAGGAACGGGATATTGCCCAGGTGACGATGAACGTGGTCGATCCCTTTCAGACGCCGCTGTACCGCGTGCTGGAGCTGGTACGGATGGAGGCAGCCAGGTACGGCGTGAGCGTGGTCGGGAGTGAGGTCATCGGACTGCTTCCTCTCACCGTGCTGCTGGAATCAGCGCGTTACTATCTCCAGTTAGAAGGTTTCCGCGACGACCAGGTGCTGGAGGCCAGGTTATGGGAGAAAGTCAAGTAGTCCGTCCGCCAGGGTTGGTGATCGGCTTTCTGTGCATCATTGTCGCGGCCCTGCACACTGCCTGTGCCAGACCCACCCCCACTCCAACGCCGTCGCCCACAGCGACTCTGTCTCCAACTCGGACGAGCACGGCGACGCCTTCTCCCACCCTGACACCGAGCCCAACCTGGACTCTGATCCCTACTGCGACGGCTACCCTGACACCTGTGCCGACAGCAACCCCCACCGCCTGCCGTGTCGAGAGTATGTTGACCGCGCAACCGGGCGTGCGCCTGGTACAAGTGACCGGCAAGGAACTGGCGCAGCAACTGCCCAAGAACATCGGCCAGCAGGGGCTGACGCTGCAGAATCTCTCCACGAGCATCCATCCGGAGGGCATTTCCTTTGAAGCGCGGGTCAAGCTCGAAGGAATAGGCATACTCACCGCCACAACGACCATGTCCGCCCGGGCGGAAGGAGATGTGCTGCACCTCTCTCCCGGCGAGGTCGAGATTGTTGGCGCGCCAGACCCACTGACGAGAGCACTGGCGATGGATGCCTTTGGGCGCCTGCTGGAAGATCCGGAGTGGACGCAGGTACCGTTGCCCTATGGCCGCGTACAATGCCTGGAGCTCAAGGAAGGATACCTGTCTCTGGCGGTGCTGTGGCACACTCCGACCCCCACCAGCACGCCCATCCCCCCCAGGGCTCTGGCGACAATTTTTCCCGACAACACGGTCTATGGTCTGCGCAGCCTTTTCCGGGCCGGAGCTGATGTTGTGCCCCATGCTTTCAATGATCCGGACACAACTCAGTTGCTTGGACTGCAGGGCACGATCTCTTTCCCGGCAACGCATCGCGGCCCGGCGCGGCAACTGCTGCTCGACACAATGGAACCCATCCTGACAGAGGGGATGGTGTTGCGGCAGCAGGGCGAGGGCCTCGAGGAATACTGCAACTGCGTGCTGGGGCTGAGACTGGGCAATCTGATGACCGACGTCTGCTGGTATGGTGGCCAGTACCCGCAGGGCTTTGGTGGGGAGATCTTTACCCGACTGGACGTCATCGACGCAAGGGTATCACCGCAGTTCTACCAGATCCTGGCGGACTGGCAGCGGCTGCGCGGCGGGTGAGCACGGGCTCAGGGGCTAACGGTCTGGCTGCTGAGGCGGTCTACTGGGGCTCAGCGGGAGAACGGAATGCTGCGGCCCAGTCGTGCCTGCAATGCTTTGCGCGCTGCGTCGTGATCGCTCCAGGGGAATTCGGTCGAGCCAAAACACATTGACCGCTCGTGTCCCTTGCCGGTGATGATCACCAGATCACCGGCGCGCGCCATGGCCACGGCGCGGTCGATGGCTTCCTGGCGGTCGGGAATTCGCCAGTAGCCCTGGCCCTCTTGCTTGCCCTCTGCCTCGCACCCGGCGGCGCTCTCAGCGATAATGGCGTTGACGTCCTCTGTGCGCGGGTCCTCAGCGGTAAGGACCACACAATCGGCCAGACGAGCCGCGATCTGGCCCATCGGTCGGCGTTTGCTGTGGTCGCGCAGACCAGCGCAACCAAAGACGACGATCACCCTACCCCGGGTCAGCTCACGCACCGTCCTGAGCGCGTTGTCCAGTGCATTGGGTGTGTGCGCAAAGTCGATGATCACGTCAAAATCCTGGCCCTTGTCGATCCGCTCCATCCTCCCGAGGATGCCCTTCACGGAGCGGATGCCCTCCTGTATTGCCCGGGGCGAGGCACCCTGTGACACACCAACGGCAACGGCTGCCAGGATGTTGTAGACGTTAAAGCGCCCCTTCAGAGATGAGGTGACCTCAAAGCATGCGCCAGGGGCCACAGCCTCGAAGGAGATGCCCTCGGCTGGCAGGCGAATTGCCCTGGCAGTGATGTCGCCAGGTTGGTTCAGACCGTAGGTCAAACGGTTCCTGGGGGAGCGTGCCAGGAGATACTCGGCCGAAGGATCATCGGCGTTGACTATGGCCCATTTGGGCACTTCCTCCTTGCGATAGGAGGTCTCCAGGCCGGAGAAGAGCAGCGCCTTGGCGTCGCGATACTCCTCAAAGGAGTGGTGATAGTCCAGATGTTCGCGGGTAATGTTGGTGACCACAGCCACATCGAATTCGCAGCCAGTCACCCGGTGCTGGGCCAGGCCGTGGGATGTGGCTTCCACGACTGCTACCTCCGTACCAGCCGCAACCATCTGTGCCAGAAAACGCTGCACCTCAGGGGAATCTGGCGTGGTGGTGTGAAAACCCGTGTCGACTAGCTCGCTGCCAATACGGGCGTCGACGGTGCTGATCCAGCCGACCGATTTGCCTGCGGCCTGCAGGACGGCGGCGATCAAGCTCACCGTGGTGGTCTTGCCGTCGGTGCCGGTGACGCCGATTATGCGCATCTGGCGCGCGGGAAAGCCGTGCCACGCGGCAGAGAGCCAGGCCAGAGCCTCGCGAGAGTCGCGCACCCAGACGTAGGGGATTGCACCTGTGCCGACTTCAGCCGCCGGTCTCTGGCCAACAATGGCAACTGCGCCTCGCCGGAGGGCGTCGGGGACAAAAAGATGGCCGTCCCGCTCAAGACCAGGGACGGCCACGAAGAGACTTCTCGGCTCGACCCGACGCGAATCGCTGGTGATGTCCGAGACCTCAACGTCGACGCCGCCGGAAGGCACGCCCGCCAGCGACGAAGGAGGCAGCCCGGCCAACAGCTCAGAGAGCTTCATGCAGCACGCTCGAAGCGATACCGCTCTACATAAATGCGTGGACGAAGGAGGTGAGCCGGAACCAGTCCGTGCTAAAGATGATGCTGCAGGCCAGCAAAACAAAGATGATCAGCAGGATGAACCCGCAGCCGCAGCCCGTACAGGAAGCTCCGCGGCCGAAGCCAAACTGCTTCTGCAGCCAATCGAACAGAGCGTTGAGCATGAACAGTTCCAGGAAACCTTCCAGACAACCCTGAGGACGCCTTTGCATCGTCGAATTCCTTTCTGGACGGCGCGAGACTGATGTCCAGCCGTCTGAGTATAGTACGCAAGAGTGCGGGGTCAAGTTGCGGAGGCGATTTCTCCCCGCAAGAAGCGCCCCAGAACGGCGGCGACACCGTCCTGGTCCACCGGCGGTGCGACCCATCTGGCGATAGCTTTGGCCGCCGGCATGGCGTTGCCCATGGCGATGCCCACACCGGCCCAGCGCAGCATGTCTATGTCATTGTCTCCATCGCCAATGGCGATGGTGTCGCGGCGCCGGACCCGGACGCACCTGGCAACTCGCTTCAAGCCCTCCGCCTTGGATGCGCCGGGGACGAGGAGCTCTGCGGCGCGTGGACTGGACAACACCACCCTGGCTCTATCTCCGACCACGCCCTGGATGGCCGAGACGAACTCTGGCGTGGCCCCGGACCGCGGGGCCAGCACCATCAGCTTTTGCAGCGGCCCGGTGATGACCGTCAGCGGGTCCAGGCCTTCGTCAACCACCTCTGCGTCGCGCACCAGTTGATAGCCTGACCTCGCGGTCTGCGGTGGATCAAAGGGGGAATAGCCATAGTACAGGAGTGTCTGCATATCAGCCAGGTAGGCCAGCATGCGCCAGCCCCTCGTCACGGCCAGGCGCACAGCGTCATGAGCCACGTCCAGCGGCGTGGGCGCAGCAAAGATAGGTCGTAGCGAGTCTGGCTCCAGGATCAAAGCGCCGTTGCAGCAGATCAGGGGAGCATTCACTACAAACTGGCCAAGGAATGGCTTGAGCAACTGGTAGCCGCGCCCCGTACACACCGTAATCCAGTGGCCGGCATCGACCACGTCCTGCATAGCCTGACGGACCGCGGGCGACACCGGGCCAGGGCCATTGAGCAGAGTGCCATCGAAATCGCACACCACCAGTTTCGGCCGTGGGTTGATGCTTCGCAGTGGTTGAACCATCGTGCTCTCCATTCTAGCACAGAGGCAAGTCCGTTCGAAGTGTGACCGCGTTGGGGCAGAACGGGAGCAGGCGCTATAATGGGAACAGCAACGCACTCTCCCTCCAGGAGGCAAGCATGCTCTCCAAGGTGACCAGTCTGGCAGTGATCGGTCTGGATGGCGCAGCCATTCAGGTGGAAGTGGACATCTCGCGAGGGCTGCCCAACTTTGTCCTGGTCGGATTGCCCGACGCAGCGGTACAGGAATCGCGAGAGCGAGTGCGCGCGGCGATCAAGAACTCGGGGGCGAGCTTTCCTGACCAGCGCATCACGGTGAATCTGGCCCCCGCGGACCTGCGCAAGGCCGGCCCGGCCTACGACTTGCCCATCGCGGTGGGCGTGCTGGCTGCATCTCAGCAAGTGTGGCCTGACCTCCAGGGAGCGGTCTTTGTCGGTGAGCTTTCGTTGGACGGCAGTGTCAGGCATACCACGGGTGTGCTGCCGATGATCAGTGTAGCCCGCGAGCAGGGGTATGCGCGGGCCTTTGTGCCGGCCGAGGACGCCCCCGAAGCCAGTCTGGTGGCCGGCATCGAGATCATTCCGGTGCGGAACCTGCACGAACTCGTGGGTCACTTGCAGGGTCTGAGCCTCATCCCTCCCTATCAATCGCGGTTCGACGCTCAGGTTCTTGGGCAGGTGTCCTACGCCACCGACTTTTGCGATATCAAGGGCCAGGAGCACGTGAAACGCGCGCTGGAGGTGGCAGCAGCCGGCGGGCACTGTGTGCTGATGAGCGGCCCGCCAGGAGCTGGCAAGACACTGCTGGCCAGAGCGATCCCGTCGATCCTGCCGCGGCTGACCATCGATGAGGCCCTCGAGATCACCAAGATCTACTCGGTGAGCGGCATGCTGCCGTCGGACCGGCCGCTGGTCACGGAGCGACCCTTCCGTTCTCCTCATCACACCACGAGCCACGTGGGCCTGGTGGGCGGAGGCGTCTGGCCACATCCCGGGGAGATATCGCTGGCCCATCGCGGAGTGCTGTTCCTGGACGAAATGCCCGAGTTCGGCCTGCACGTACTCGAGGTGCTGCGTCAACCGCTGGAGGACAAGGTGGTGACGATCAGCCGGGCCTCCGGCACGCTGACCTTTCCGGCCAACTTTATGCTGGTCGGCGCAATGAATCCCTGTCCGTGTGGCTACTACGGCGACCCGGTGAAGCAGTGCACCTGCTCGGCGACGATGATCAGCCGTTACGCCAAGCGGCTCTCCGGCCCGTTGCTGGACCGCATCGACATCCACGTCGAGGTACCGCGGGTGGACTATGACAAGCTGACTGATGAACGGCTGGGCGAGCCGAGCGCGGCGATCCGGGAGCGCATTGAGAAAGCACGGCAGGTACAGCGGGAGCGTTTTGCGGGGCTGAGAGATGAGACCAGGAGGGCTCTGGTGCTAGTCAATGCCGATATGGGCCCGGCAGAAGTGCGAGAGGTGTGCCGGCTGGATGAGGCAGGAAAGAACCTGGTGCGGGCGGCGATGTCGCAGCTCGGCATGAGCGCACGGGCGTTTCACCGCATCCTCAAACTGTCGCGGACTATCGCTGATCTCGACGGCGCGACCGATATCCGCTCGCAGCATCTAGCCGAAGCGATTCAATACCGGCCCCGGCGCCAGGCGTAGGTTGGCTTGGCCTGAGGTCGACGGGCAAGAGAGGGAGGCGTACCCCCGTAGCGCAGCGGAGTGGGGTTGGCGAAGCGATTCTGTACCGGCCCCGGCGCCAGGTGAGGCGACGAGAGCTACACCCTTGCGTGCACAGCGGTTCCAGGTAGAATGTGTCGGCTCGGGCTGATGTAAGATCCGGGGAGGATAGAGCGGTTGTTCAAGAAGGTTCTGATCGCCAATCGAGGCGAGGTAGCGGTAAGGCTCTTGCGCGCTTGCCGGGAGCTGGGCCTGCGCACGGTGGCCGTCTACTCCGAGGCAGACCGCAGCGCGCTGCATGTTCGCTATGCGGACGAAGCCTATGCCATTGGCAGCGGTTCCCCTCGCGACAGCTATCTGCGTATGGAGCGCATCCTCGATGTTGCCAGGAAGGCGCAGGTTGGCGCCATTCACCCGGGTTATGGTTTCTTGGCGGAGAACCCGCAGTTTGCCCGCGCTTGCGCCGACGCCGGTCTGATCTTTGTCGGCCCCTCCCCGGAGGCGATGGAGACGCTGGGCAACAAGATCGCCGCCCGCCGCCTCATCGCTGGCACAGGCATCCCGGTGGTGGCCGGCTCCGGGCAGCTTGGGCAGAATGGCTCTGGCGACACTGCCGTTCAGGGTGAGGACCTAGTGGCCGCGGCGCAGCGCATCGGCTTTCCGGTTCTGGTGAAGGCAGCGGCGGGCGGTGGCGGCAAGGGGATGCGCATTGTACGCTCGGCCGAGGAGCTGCCCGGCGCGCTGTCGGTCGCTAGCAGGGAGGCAGCCGCCTCCTTCGGTGACGGCACGGTCTACCTGGAGCGGCTGATCGAGGGCGTGCGGCACATCGAGTTCCAAATCCTGGCCGATCAACAGGGCCATGTGATCCACCTCGGAGAGCGCGAGTGCTCAATCCAGCGCCGCTACCAGAAACTCATCGAGGAGTCGCCTTCCACCGGCCTGAACGACGAGCTGAGGGCCAAGATGGGGCAGGCGGCGGTCGAGGTGGCGCGCGCCGCCAACTACGTGGGAGCGGGCACGGTCGAGTTCTTGCTCGACCGCGAGGCCAAGTTCTACTTCCTGGAGGTGAACCCTCGTCTGCAGGTTGAGCACCCGGTCACGGAGATGGTGACTGGCATCGACATTGTGAAAGAGCAGCTCCGCGTGGCCTCGGGGCGCCGCTTGCGCTATGAGCAGTCGGACGTGCGGCCACGCGGCTGGGCCATCGAGTGCCGTATCCTGGCCGAGGATCCTGAGGCGGACTTTATGCCTTCCATCGGTCGCGTCAGCCGCCTCTACGAACCGTCCGGACCAGGCATACGGGTCGACAGCGGCATCTACGAGGGTTTCGAAGTCTCGCCGTTCTATGATTCGCTCATCAGCAAACTCGTGACCTGGGGAGAGTCGCGACCGGAAGCGCTGCTGCGCATGCTGCGCGCGCTGGAGGAGTATCGCATCGTGGGTATCAAGACCACCATTCCCTTCTTCCAACGCATTCTGAACAGCATCCGTTTTATGATGGGCGACCTGCACACCGGCTTTCTCGAACAGGCCGAGCCGCCGGTCATTGCGGGTGACCCGGCAGCGCCGGAAGTGGCGGCAATCGCTGCGGCGTGGATGTTCGATCGACAGGCCCAGGCGGCGCTCCGCTCGCAGCCGCACGACGAGGGCAACGGGCAGAGCGGCTGGAAACGTTCGGCCCGCTGGAGGGTTGCTCCATGAAGTACGTGGCCGGGATTGACCAGAACGAGTTCATTGTGGACCTGCTCGATGGCGGAAGGCGAGTCCAGGTGGGCGACCGCATACACGACATCGAGATGAAGGACATCGGCAGCCACCGCCTCTTTTCGCTGCTGGTGGACAACAACTCGTACGAAGTGCTGATTGAGCCGATCACCGACCCGGCTGGCGGGCCGCGGATCACCGGCTACAGCGTGCTCGTGGGCGGCAAAGTCTATGTGGTCGAAGTGGACAGCCTCGAAAGGCACCTGTTATCACGGCTGGCGGTTCCGACCATTGCGGCTCAGGAAGAACTGGCCATCCGGGCCCCAATGCCTGGCCTGGTCGTCTCCCTGGCGGTGAATGCCGGCCAGTCTGTCGCCGCCGGCCAGGTTCTGCTGGTGCTCGAGTCGATGAAGATGGAGAACGAGGTTTGCGCGCCCCGAGACGGCGTGGTACGTGCCGTTCACGTCACGGCCGGTGAGTTGGTGGCAGGTCAGAAGGTGCTGGTAAGAATCAAGTAACAGGAGGAGCCGATGAACGCAGTTGCGCTGCGCTGTCCTCAGTGCGG
>Ga0116142_10000940_pt1 | contig 36844 bp, 25 predicted proteins | sample AD_UKC033_MetaG_FD_89785 | JGI IMG/M metagenome (GOLD analysis project Ga0116142, IMG submission 89785) | Active sludge microbial communities of municipal wastewater-treating anaerobic digesters from USA - AD_UKC033_MetaG | ecosystem: Engineered > Bioreactor > Anaerobic > Digestate | place: USA... | reverse complement strand
GGATTCACTATTGAGTTTTGGTTTAAACCTGGATACAAGTTTAATCAATGTTATTTATTTCAACGATTGGATGGAGCTATGTCAGCTTTTTTCTCGTATCCAAATTTAAAATTTACAACCTCTACTAAAACAACAGGTGGTCAGGTAATAAATGATGAATTGTCAATTCAGTTAGATGGTTTAGGAAGAAAGGCATACGACTACTATATGGATGGAAATTGGCATCACATGGTTTTCAAGTATACCGCCAGCAATGGAAAAAAGGAAGTGTGGGTAGATGGTCAGAATCCCAGCGGATTTTCAAAAACCATTACTGCCAGTAATGTAAACAATCCAGGAAGCTCCAATAAAACTTTGATATTTGAACATACCGTTAGTTATGTGAAGTTCTATGGCGGATATGATGAAATTGCAATTTATAAATCACCCATCCCTTCGAAAATGATTTATAACCATTATCAGCAAGGATTGGCTGGTCAGTCTTATTCTTTTAATGTGCCCAATATTACGGTTCCTTCAGCTGATCCTATCAGTGGACCTATCGATATTATGGAGTATGCGCCCGGTCATCCAAATGTGAGTGTATCTGCTATAAGTCAATTATCAGAGTTTCCTTTGCCAAGATATAAAACAGGACATGGATTATTGCCCAACTTTAACTGGATGAACCCTCAGTACTTTGGAGGATTATCTCAGCCTGGTGTTAATACATCACAAGCCATCAGTAATAGTTCCACGATCATTCTTGAACTTGCAAAAAACTGGAATTACTATTTGACGGTAAATGATAATACTACCAGCTGCTGGAATTACAATAACCTCAATACATTTCAAGGTGCATGGGTTAAACTTGCCAATGATAACCCACAATATCCAGCTGCAGCAATTTCTTTTTGGGCTCAAACACGACCATCAGATATCGGCCGACCATCAAGCACACCTTATATTTGGGCGAAGAATTTACAGAATAGCTTTTACTTGAAGAATAGTTCAGGGCAGTTTTTGGATATAAACGGAAATGTAACTTCGAATAAAATATGGAGCCCTGCCTCTTCAATGGATTCCGTTTATTGGGATGGACGTACTCAGAAAATGTACCTCGAAAAATTAGTTCAAAAGCTAACACGTCCATTAGATATCATAAATGAAAATGCAGAGGTTATTCCCTTGATAACCCAAAATGGGTTGCAAGCTGATCCTTCTGTAGTTTCCGATAAAAATGCAAGTGGTATGAACTGGACTACCTATCAAGGTGACCGTAAAGCAAGATTCTCCACTCACTATCGCGATCAATTTATGAATACCATTCCTGCATTGGCGAATACCAAGTTTACAGAGTATGCCATAGATGGACAACCAACATGGAGGCATAGCTATGCTGAATCGCGTTCAATAAATACACCTATTAATGGTCAATATTATGCAACACCTGATTTTTATCCCCGTTGGCCGCATAACTGGAGATACTGGTCGAGTGCATGGCATGGATGGCAGTGGATTGTTGAAAGTAGAGTAAATGAACTAGCTGTAGGAGATAAATTGTATTCACCTTTCGTTTCTGCAGGATGGGACAATAATGAAGAAAACAATATGCGTCCTGCTCAGTGGTTAGGGTTATTGAAAGTGCTGGGCGTTACCGGAGCCGAATTTTATTATACAGGTTTCTTTAATCTGGCAGCACCATTCCCGAAACCACAAGATTACACATGGCAAGCAGTTATGCCTGCATATTCACAAGCCATTACCAGCCGATACGAAGACATTTTACGAAATGGCGATTTGTTAGCAGGTGATGTGCCTAACTCTTATTCAAATCCAACCGCACCGGGTTATGCATTTTGGGCTGGAGACATGTCGAAACTAGTAGTAGCTCGTAAACATTCCAGTCAAAATAAATATGTAATCTCAGGAACCATACAACCGGTTAATAACATGGCAGGAAGTACTCAATTGAATGATGTTGCAAACGTTACTATTGACGGGAACAATTTAAAGTTCAATGTAAGACGTCAGGGAAGCACCTACATTTATGACAGAACTGTTTCTACTGATCCGGTATTTTATCAGATAGATACATGGCATGAAAATTCTCATCCATCGTACTGGTCGAAAGAATTTGAATTGGAAGCTGAGTTGTTTGACAACAACAACAATGCTGTAAAATTGAAAACAAAATTACCTTCCGGAACCAGTGCAGGTGACTATACTAATTATACTACATATGTAACTTATCCGACATCGCAGAGTACGGCAACAGTTTTAGAATACAATTTTACCCCTCGAACAAGTCAGCAAGGAACATTGTACTTGTGGGTAAGAGCGAAAAGTAAAACGGGGAATGCAACCGGTTTAAATATTAGTTTAGATGGTGGAGCTGCGAAAAGCATAGGATGTATTACAGACACTGCTTGGACTTGGTATAGATATGATGCTTGTACCCAACAAGCAATATCGTTTACAAACTTGCAGTTGAGTGCTCATAAATTAAGCATCACAGCTGCAAGTACAGATCTTGAATTAGATAAATTCATCTTAACCACTAATGCAAATCTTGGATTAAATAATAATCCACCGGTATGTAGTGCAAGTTCAGCTACTATTACTGCAAATGGAACAACTAATCTGTGCTCTGGTCAAACAGTGCAACTTACAGCATCTGCAGGTATCTCATACCTTTGGTCAAATGGGGCCACCACCTCGAGCATTAATACTGGGACAGCTGGGAACTATGTTGTTACCGTGAGTGCGGGTAATGGTTGTAATGCTGTTTCAAACCCAGTTGCAGTAACTGTGAGCAGTGCTAATGCAACTATAACAGCCAATGGAGCTACATCGTTTTGTCAGGGTTCTCAAGTACAGTTGTCTGCAAATAATGGATCATCTTACTTATGGTCAAATGGACAAACAACTAAGAACATAAATGTAAATTCATCCGGTTCCTTTAGTGTTCAAGTCACACAAAGTGGTGGTTGCACGGCAACATCATCGGTAACGAATGTAACTGTTTATGCAAACCCTACTGCTTCCATTACTGCTAATGGCCCAACAACATTCTGTTCAGGATCATCAGTATTGTTGACGGCCACTGGAGGAAATTCCTATGCATGGAATAATGGATCAAGTGGTTCAACATTAAGTGTTAGCAGTGCCGGCTTGTATTCAGCTACGGTTACAAACGTTAATGGATGTACAGCTATTTCAAATAGTATCAATGTGGTAGTGAACAACAATTCTACTCCAACAATTTCTTCTTCTGGAACAACATCCAATCTTTGTCCGGGAGATATCGTAACATTAACTGCAACCAACGGACAGAGTTATCTTTGGTCAACTGGAGAAACAGCTCAGAGCATCCAAGTTGCCAGTGCAGGTACTTATTCGGCTACGGTGAGTAACTCAAGTGGTTGTTCTGGCACCAGTAATGTTATAGCTGTTACATATGCTAGTTTGCCAAATGCGCAAATCACCGCTTCAGGAAATACCACATTCTGTCAGGGGTCTTCAGTAACACTCACTTCAGGATCAGCTCAATCGTACATGTGGTCAGATGGATCGAGTACCTCAAGCATCAATGTAACATCAAGCGGTAATTATACCGTTATGTTGACGAATGCCAGTGGTTGTACAAATATTTCAAGTCCAGTTCAAGTTAACGTGTTAGCCAATCCGATTCCAGTAGTTAGTAATAACACTACTACAACATTCTGTCAGGGAGGAAATGTTACACTTAATGCTAGTGGTGGAATGAACTATGCATGGTCAACCGGTGAAACAAGTAGTTCAGTAGTAGTTTCTTCGACCGGATTATACTCTGTAACGGTTAGCGCAGCGAATGGATGCACTGCGGTGTCAAACAGTATTCCGGTAACGGTTTATCCTTTACCTGTAGCTACTATTTCTTCGAGTGGAAATCTAAATCTAAATGCTGGACAATCGGTAGTGCTCACAGCTTCGCAAGGCGCTAGTTATTATTGGATTCCTGGCGGACAAACCAGTCAAAGCATAACGGTTTCTTCTGCTGGAACATATCAGGTAATGGTCATGTCGGCCAATAATTGTGTAAACTATTCAAGTCCTGTTCAAGTAACAGTAACAGCTCAAGTAAGTATAAGTACCAGTGGGGCTACAGCAATTTGTAATGGAACTCCATTGACATTAACTGCTTCAGGTAGTGGAAACTACTTATGGTCAACGGGTGAAACAACTCAAAGCATAACAATAAATCAAGGAGGAGTTTATACCGTATCCTTATTTGATAACGGAGGTAATACTTTAAGCAACGATCAAATATCAATTACATCTTCGCCAACACCTGATGCTCCAAGTATTGCCATTTCATATATACCGAATACAGCTTATCAATTAACGGCTTATGAGCCAACTGCCTTTACATACATTTGGTCCAATGGTCAAACCAACAGCAGTATTATGGTCAATAATGCAGGCAACTATACGGTTAAAGCTGTAAATGCATACGGATGTATTTCATCAGTTTCACAAATGACCGTTACCGGGGTATCAAATTTAGGATGTACGCAAGCGGATATGTTAACCGAGTATGATGTTTTAGATACCTCAGCAGTATTAGCTTGGAATCCTGCTGTAGTTGCAGATTATTTTAAAGTTATCGTTCAGGAAGTGGGTTCAATGAATCAAATCGTTAAAAATGTTCCTGGATATCAATCGAGAATTCAAGTGAATGGTCTAACACCGGGACGTACCTATGACTGGAATGTAGTTTCATATTGTGGATCAAATGTTCATTATAGTGCAATGGAATCGTTCACTACACGTAATGGAAATTTAGTTTGTGGTTCTACTCCACAGAATACACAAGCGGTTAATATCATGGCGCAAGAGGTTACTCTGTTATGGTATTCAACAGATGCAGTTCAATTCAGAGTTCGTTATAGAGTACTAGGACAAGCCGGATATGACCACAGATATTTTACTGGAACAGAAGCAATGGCCGGAGCAATGCTTAAAGGCTTATCACCTGGAACAACTTATGAATGGGGTGTGCAAGCACTTTGCGATGGCATTTGGAGTTTGTATTCCGGAAAGAAATATTTTACAACCCATGATGCTTGCTTGATGATGTTTACTCCTTACACTACTCATATCAATGATATATCTGCAAAAGTAAATTGGCAACAATTAGTAAATGTAGATAGCGTACGTGTTCGATTTTGGTAAACTGGTTTCAATGGAGACTTACGTTATAAGAAGACCGTAACGTCAATGAATGGTACTTCTTGTACTCTGCTTGATTTGGAGCCGAATACAACTTATACGTATCAGCTCATGTCATTCTGCCCTTGGGGTCGTTCAGATTATGGCGATACTTTGCAATTCACCACTACCAATATTGCTCAGCTATCGGGCAATTCAGATGATTTGTTGCAATTGAATTCTTATCCCAATCCAGCAATTGATAAATTAACTTATGCCTTTGACAATCCTGAACAAGGAGAATACAAAATAATGATATGCGATATGGCGGGAAAAATTCTATTCAGCGAGTTACGTATTGCGGAAGAAGGCGCTACATCCGATTATATTAACGTTGATCCATTTGCTCGAGGACTTTATGTACTCGTATTGCAGAAGAAATCGATGACAAGTCGATTTAAATTTTCTTTGAACTAAAAAAAGTGTTGAGAGTTAATAAGAGCGGTACCTTACGGGATATCGCTCTTTTTTTATTCAAAATCTTCGTAGAGCAAATATTTCTTTCTTACCAATTTAAAGGCATCAATTCCATCGCGCCACGAAGCTTTAATTTCAGCTTCAGTTTTACCTGATTTGATTTGTTCTTTCAATTCATAATTGCCGGAAAGTTTGTCAAAAAAACTGTTAAAGAACTTTTCTTTATCGGGGTAGTATTTGTACGATTCAATAAGCCATGGAAGATAAATTCCTCCATATTCTTTCATATATGTCGACCCAAATTCTTGAAGGTTTACTCCATTGCAAATCTTTCCTTCGTGTGGAGGATTTTTTGCTTTTCCTTCAATACTCTTGGGAGTAAATTGATAGCTGCCCAATTCAAACCCAGGAAATCCAAATACCTGAAAAGGTAAATCTGTTCCTCTTCCCAGGCTAACATTCGTTCCTTCAAAAAAACACAATGAAGGATACAAATACACTGAAGCCATATTCGGAAGATTAGGCGATGGAGCCACCGGTAAATGATATCGGTCGGTGTGTGAATAATTGGAACAAGTAATCACTTTCAGAGAACAGGGTTGTTTACTTTCCAATAAATTCTCTCCATTGAGCATCAAAGCATATTCTGCAATTGTCATGCCATAAACAATCGGAATCGACTGCATTCCAACAAAAGATTTAAATTTTTTATTGAGTACCGGACCATCAATATAAAAGCCATTTGGGTTAGGACGATCAAGCACAATGATCTCTTTATTATTCTTTGCACATGCTTCCATCACCAATTGCAAAGTTGATATAAATGTATAAAATCGTGTGCCCACATCTTGAATATCAAATACCAAAATGTCTAGGTTTTGTAAGTCTTTATCATCAGGTGCTTTTTTGTTTCCGTATAATGAAACAACCGATATGCCGGTAATCGGATCAATGCCTGAAGAAATTTTTTCACCCGCACCAGCTTCTCCTCTAAAACCATGTTCAGGCGCAAAAATCGTTTTAATCATTACTCCTCTAGATGTCAAGGTATCGACTAAGTGAATATTTCTTACTTGTGCAGTTTGATTGCAAACAATTCCCACATTTTTGTTTTCTAAGAGTGGAAGGTATTCTTCCATCCGTTCAGCTCCTGTCTTTATTTTATTTAGGCTATCAGATAGATGAGAAAAGCGATATTGATCTTGTGAACATGCATTCAATGAGATCAAAATGATAAAAAAGAATAATAAATTTCTAACCTTTGCGATAGACATTTGAAATTTCATTTACATATACAAAGTTAAACATTGAACATTGAGACTTTCATAGCCAAACGTATTCTTTTTAACAGGAGTTCAGGAATGATGATTCGCCCGGTCATAAGACTGGCTGTATTAAGTGTAGCATTGGGCATAGCGGTGATGGTTTGTTCCGTTATGATTATCAGTGGATTCAAAAGAACCATTGTAGAAAAGCTGACAGGCTTTAGTGCGCACATACAAATTTCTTCCTTCAATAATAATAACTCATACGAAGTAGAGCCCATTGAATTTGATTCAACCTTGTATCAGCAAATTTTATCCAACCATAAGGTTGAACATTTGCAAGTGTATGCTACCAAGGCAGGCATTATAAAATACAAAGACGAATTTCAAGGGACATTGGTGAAAGGTGTAAACAACACTTTTGATGTCAATTTTTTTAAAGATAAATTGGTAAAGGGGATGGTTCCTGATTTTAGTTTATCTGAAAAAAGTAATCAAGTATTAATCAGTTCTGCAAGTGCCCAATTATTGCAACTCGATGTTGATTCATCATTTTTAGTTTATTTTATTCAAGACCCTCCTCGATATAGAAAGCTTACTGTGGCAGGTATTTATGAAACAGGATTAGGTGAATTTGATGAGTTGTATTTAATCGCTGATGTTAGGCATATTCAAAAGCTAAACGATTGGGGCGATAATCAGTTTGGTGGTTACGAAGTATTTGTAAAAGATTTTTCTAAAGTCGAAGAGGTTAATAATGAGTTGTATCAGAGTTCAGGGTTTAACTACAATTGCCAATCAGTAAAAGAATTGTACCCTCAAGTTTTCAGTTGGCTTGATTTACAAAATATGAATGTGTGGGTCATTATTATTCTAATGTTTATAGTTGCAGGTATGAATATGGTTTCTACTTTATTAATCGTAATGCTTGAGCAGACAAATTTAATTGGCATATTAAAAGCACTGGGTGCGTATAATTTTTCTATAAAAAAAATATTTGTTCGTGTAGGATCTTACTTAGCGATAATAGGAATTGTATTCGGTAATTTAATAGCATTGACATTGGGCTATCTTCAAGTGGAATTCGAGTTATTCAAACTAGACCAAGCATCCTACTATATGAACAAAGTTCCGATACACTTTGACTTATATAGTTTACTTCTGCTTAATCTCGGTACTTTTATATTGTGCGTTGCGCTATTGTTTATTCCGGCACGTTTTGTTACAAAAGTCAATCCGGTAGAAGCTATGCGTTTTGATTAGACCAATTGAAGGGTAAAATGTACCTTTGCGCAAAATTTCTATAATGTATTACAATAATATTCTTGAAACTATAGGTAAAACGCCTCTAATTAAGCTAAACAGAGTTATTGAAGGAATACCCGCTACAGTTTTAGCAAAAGTCGAAACGTTTAATCCAGGCAATTCTATAAAAGATAGAATGGCGCTAAAAATGATTGAGGATGCTGAGAAGGCTGGTATCTTAAAACCTGGTGGTACAATCATCGAAGGAACATCAGGAAATACAGGGATGGGTTTGGCTATTGGAGCAATAGTAAAAGGATATAAATGCATATTTACCACTACAGATAAACAATCAAAAGAGAAGGTTGATGCATTAAAAGCATATGGGGCTGATGTAATTGTTTGTCCAACCAATGTTGAGCCTGAAGATCCGAGAAGTTATTATTCTGTTGCAGCAAGGTTGAATAAAGAAATCGAAAATTCCTTTTATCCCAATCAATACGATAATCCTTCTAATGCTCAAGCACATTACGAAACCACCGGACCTGAACTTTGGGAACAGACCGAAGGAAAAATTACTCATTTGGTAGTAGGAGTGGGTACAGGAGGTACTATTTGTGGAACTTCCAGATATTTAAAAGAAAAGAATAAAAATTTGAAGGTATGGGGTATTGATACCTATGGATCGGTTTTTAAAAAGTATAAAGAGACAGGGATCTTTGATAAGGCTGAAATTTATCCTTATGTAACCGAAGGAATTGGAGAAGATTTTCTTCCAAAGAATGTCAACTTCGATCTAATTGATCTATTTGAAAAAGTAACCGACAAAGATGCTGCAATTATGACTCGTAAAATTGTAAGTCAGGAAGGAATATGGGTAGGAAACTCAGCAGGATCTGCTATCGCTGGTCTTCACCAACTCAAAGATAAACTGACTAAGGATGATGTTGTCGTAGTTATTTTTCACGATCATGGATCGCGTTATTTGGGAAAAATTTTCAATGATGATTGGATGAGAAGCAAAGGCTTTATTGATGTAAAAGGGATGACAGCCATAGAAATGGTGTCCTCTAAAAATAAAAGTGAGCTAATCACAATTGATGAAAATGAAACGATTCAGGCAGCACTTAATCTAATGGTGGGAAGAAATATTTCGCAAATACCGGTTACATCCGATCAAAGAATTGTCGGATCTGTAAATGAAAATCATTTGTTTGAAATTGTTTTTAAAAATGCCGAGATGAAACGAAAGAACCTTAAGGAAGTAATGCAAGCCGCATTTCCTTTTGTTGACGCCAGTACCAATATTGAATCCTTGGCCCAGATGTTAAGTAAAGATCAATCGGCTGTTCTGATAAAAGATTTTAAACGCGATCAAACCTATATCATAACACGACATGATGTAGTGAGTGCATTGACAGTATAATTGGTATATGAAAAAGCAGGTAATTGATGCTCTAGGGAACTCAGTAACACTGCTAAAAGTGCCGGAGAGAATAGTTTCTCTTGTTCCTTCTCAAACAGAATATCTTGACTTTTTAGGTTTGAAGGATGCTATTGTAGGAATAACTAAATTTTGTATTCACCCTCCCCAACTGCTGAAATCTAAAATAGTAGTAGGCGGAACAAAGAATCTTAAAATTGAAAAAATCAAACAACTAAATCCTGATTTAATCTTAGCAAATAAGGAAGAGAATACAAAAGAGGATATAGAGAATCTAATGAATTTAGCGCCTGTTTATGTAAGCGATATTCGAGACTTTGAAGGTGCATATAAAATGATAAATGACATTGCATTTTTGTGTAATAAAGAGTCGAAAGCTAGCGCACTGATTGAATCGATTGAAGAGTCTTTTCAAACTCAAAGATTTATTGGTTCTGATAAAAAGTGTATTTATTTTATTTGGCAAAATCCGTATATGTTAGCCGGAAAGAATACCTTTATTTCTACTATGTTGACAAAAGCCGGCTTTATTAATTCCATACAGGATTCTAAAGAAAACTACCCAGTTTATAGTTTGGAAGAAATTAAAAATTTAGAATATGATTTTATATTCCTGTCTTCGGAGCCATTCCCATTTAAAGAAAAACATAGAAATGAGTTGCAAGATTTATTGAACACAAAAAATGTATTCTTAGTAAATGGAGAGATGTTTTCTTGGTACGGAAGCAGAATGAAATTAGCATCTAAATATTTTCAAGAACTTAATGCTCAGATTCAAACAGTAGCGACTTTATAAGTTATGAGAATATTCTCCATATTGATAACCATTGTTGTACTGTTTTTTAGCACTACTCAAGCTCAAAAGGTTGGTTTGGTGTTAAGTGGAGGAGGTGCTCGAGGATTAAGTCATGTTGGTGTTATTAAAGCACTTGAAGAAAATGGGATCCCTATTCATTGTATTGTTGGCACATCAGCTGGGGCTTTAGTGGGAGGAATGTATGCGCATGGTTTTACTCCCGATCAGATCGCGGAGATAATGAAAGAGTCCGGATTCAGGCAACTGACACAAGGAATGCTAAACGAGAATCTGGATTTTTATTTGAATAAATTTCCTGCTAATGCAGCAATAGCCGGAATAAATTTTTCAGTTGACTCAACACTGCAAGCAAAATTGCCACAGAGTATTGTTAACTCCTATCTCATAGATTTTCTTTTAATGGAGAATTTCTCAGGTTCTATTGCCTTGGCCAATTATGATTTTGATAGCTTATTGGTTCCATTTAGATGTGTAGCATCTGATATAAGCAATAGACGTATGCATGTATTTGATCGTGGAGATTTAGCGCAGGCTATTCGGGCATCTATAGCATATCCTTTTTTATTTGCTCCGGTTCAAATTGGAGAGAGCTTATTCTTTGATGGAGGGATTTATAATAATTATCCGGTAGATGTAATGAAAGAAATATTTCAACCAGATATCATTATAGGGGTGAATGTTACATCTCCCACCGAGAAGCCATTGGAAGGAGATTTGATCTCTCAAATCAGATTTATGATCATTGAACAACAAGTATCAGAATATTCAGACAGTACTTTGATTGAAATAAGGCCACAGTTAAATAGTTATTCTTCATTTGATTTTGGAAATTCAGATCTGTTTATAAAGCAAGGATATTTACAAACGCAACAATATATTGAAGAGATTAGAAATCGAATTTCAGATGTAGTACCATTGGACAGCATCTCCGAAAGAAGAAAAAGATTTTATAACGAGCAAATGCCTGTGTTCATTGATAAAGTTTATGTTAATGGAGTTAACAATAATCAAAAGGTGTATTTAACTAAAATGGTTAAGCCTCAAAACATTCCGATTGATATTAAATTACTCAAGAAGAATTACTTTCGATTGATTTCAGATAACTTGATAGAGAAGAGTTACCCAAAATTAATTTATAACAAGGAATCATGTTTTTATGATTTATATCTTGATGTTAAAATCAATAATAGTATTCAAACCGAGTTTGGCGGTAATATATCCAGCAGGCCGGTTAATGAAGGATACGGTAGTGCTCAGTTCAATATCCTGCAGCGGTATTTAATTAAAAACTATATCAATTTTTATTTTGGAAAGCTATACAACTCCTTTTCTGCACGCAGCCGCTTTCAATTTGCAGGTGAAGTTCCATTTTATGTGGAACCTTATTTTATCATCAATAGAAAGGATTTCTTTCGATCGAGTTCACAAATTTTCTCAGACGAGAAACCGCCATTTCTTTTGCAATTCGATCAATCTATAGGAGCTGCTTTGGCTTTACCTCCAACCTCAAACTCGGTGTTGCGATTTGATGCCTCTTATGCATTGCTTAATAATCGTTATTACCAAACGCGCTTCTTCTCTGAAGCCGATACAGCAGATCGTACTCGATTTGAAGGAATATCAGCCTATATTTCTTTTGACCGGAACATGCTCAATCGTAAAATGTATGCCGATAAAGGAAGTCGATTCCAATTGGAACTGAAACAACTGACCGGCAAGGAGACTACAACTTTAGGTTCTACCGCCATTAAATCGGATACCATAAAGGATAAACATATTTGGACTCAGATTCGAGCACGTTATGAATCTTATTTTCCCATCAGTCGAAAAATAACAACCGGATTCAATGCTGAATTACTTTTTAGCAGCACTCCATTTTTTACCAATTATACGGCTACGCTGCTCGTATCACCTTCTTATGAACCATTAGCGGAGATGCGAACTTTGTTTCTTCCCAATTATAAAGCACATAATTACACTGCAGCAGGTCTTAGTGGTATTTATAAATTTAATGCTAATATTTCCTTTCGAGTTCAAGCACATCTATTTATGCCGTTTCAAAATATTCTCGAAGATGATTTGACAAAGGAAGCCAAATACAGTGAGCCTTGGAGTAAAAGATATTTTTTAGGAACAGCGGGTGTAACTTATTTCAGCCCTTTAGGACCAGTTAATTTGAGTTTGAACTATTACGATGACAAACAAAAACCCTTAACCGTATTATTTCACTTCGGGTATATTTTGTTCAATCGATCGGTGTTAGACTAATTAGAAGTATTAAACTTTACTTCAGGAATCCAAACTGAGATTTCGATATTATTTCTATTGAATGAGCTTATGCCGTATATCTGATCTTGATTTTTATTTACTGTATAATCAAATCGAGCTGGTTCAGAGTTAGCATCTACACCTGGCACCGGTATAACAATACCATTTTTAAAATCTTCATAAATGATATTATAGAATCGATCGTAGTAAACGGCAATTTTACGGACATCATCAATTAACAACATTTTGCTTCGAATGCTGATATAATCCGACACCCATAAATCTTCCTTTTTAGCACCCGTGTAGGTTTTATGATTATTGATCTTTTTTATATAGTTGTATGCACACTGGTAGATAAAGCCATTTTGGTGATTTAGGAAAAGGTTGTAGTGATACTGAAATCGACTACTGTAAAAATCTTGGGTGTAATCTTTATTGTAATAATAAGTAGGGATGGACGGGATTTCAAAATGCCTAAAGTAATGATTGAGTTGTTTAAACCAATCGTCAGGAATTTTATAATCAATTCGATCAAGTCTTTTGCTATCAGCGTAATATCTATAAATATATTTTTCATCATTATCCATGATGAGTAAATAATCTTGTGCATCGTATTCCATCATTCGAATACAATTTGAGAAGGGGAGGGGGATGCTATCTTTAAGTGTTCCTTCAAGTGAAAAAATATAGACAATAGGTTTAGTGCAGCTGTAAAAAGCAATTTCTTCTTTTGTGTTTACTGCTACTTTAAATGTATACGCTGAAGTGCCTTGAATCATCGAAGTTGGAATATCAAATAACTTCTTTTTTATAAAAGGAGATGATTCAAGTATAGGAATGTGCGTCCCTAATACTGCAATAAGGATTACTAACTTTTTTATCATATTCAAAATTTGGAGTAAAGTAGTTTAGGTTAAGACTCGCTGGTAAGGGCGTTAACTTTTCGTTTCAGAAATTGCTTTAGGTTGTAGTTCATCAAATACATAACCGGTAAAATGATTAAGGTAAGTAAAGTAGCAAAACCCAATCCGAAAATCATAGTCCAACTTAACGGTCCCCAAAATGCAACACTATCTCCCCCAAAAAATATCTTTGGATTGAATTCGCTGAACAGAAGTGTAAAGTCCATGTTTAAACCTACTGCTAATGGGATTAATCCTAATATGGTTGCAGTAGCAGTTAAAATTACCGGAGTCATTCTAGTTCTACCGCCTTCTATAATGGCTTCTTTCAAAGGAATACCTTGTTCGAGCAGCACATCGGTAAACTCAACCAGCAGGATGCCATTTCGGACAACAATACCGGCCAAAGCTACAATGCCAATTCCCGTCATAATAATACTAATGTTCATTTTAAAAATCGCGAATCCAAGAAACACACCTATCAGACTAAAAAAGATTTCGGTTAAAATAATAACGGGTTTCGAAAACGAATTAAATTGTGTTACTAAAATGAGAAAAATCAATCCCAATGAAATCAATAATGCATTCAATAAAAAACTCATTGCTTCTGCTTGCTCTTCTTGTTCACCTGTCATTGAAATACTAATTCCATCTGGAGCAGGAAAATCGATTAAATATTTTTCTATAGCCGCAACAACTTCATTTGGGTTATAGCCTTCCAATACATTGCTACTCAGATTAACAACACGGGTAAGATTTTTTCTTTTTATTCCGGCATAAGTTCCGCTATATTCTTCTTTTACAAAATTAGCAATAGGTACACTGCGCACCATGCCTCCTTTTGCCATGTCTCTGTAAGTAATGCTAATATTCTTCAACAGTTCAACATTATAGCGTTGATCTTTTTTCAAACGAATCTGTATCGGATATTCATCATTTAAATCTCTAAACTTTGATGCTTCTTTTCCAAAAACCGCTGTTCGGAGAGTCATTCCGATTTGTGCTGTGCTCAAGCCTTCACGGTTCGCTCTTTCACGATCGATGTTCAACACTATCTCAGGATTATTGGCCTGCATGTCGGAGTTCAATTGCTCAACCCCCGAAACATTTATAGAATCTAAAAAGTATTTTACATTGATGGATGTAGCAATTAAATCTTCAAGATTATCTCCTTTGATTTCTACGTTAATAGGCTTTCCTGTTGGAGGACCTCCTTGCTCTTGCGCCACGCTGATGTCCACTCCTGGAATATTTTTGGTTGCGTTCCGAATGCGTTCCAAGTAACCTCGTGTTGACTCTCCATTTCGTAAAGCATATTCCACAAAGGAGACTTGTATCTTACTGCGATAGGGATATACACCTTGATCATTTTCTGCAGGATCAGTAACGTTGATGGCCACATTAGAAATAACAGAGGTAACGATCGGATTGTCGGCACCTATTTCATTGATGATTTTGTCTTCTGCTACTTTTGTGATTGAATCCGTATATGCTTGATCGGTTCCAACAGGCAAAGTGATATAAGTAAAAATAAAATTAGGATCGGCTGTAGGGAAAAATTCCACTTTTGGATTTCTCATCCCAAGAAAAATGAAAGTGAAAATGAATAATCCGATAGTGGAAAAAGTAATAGTCAATGGTTTTTCTAAAGCCCACTCAAGCACTTTTCGATATCGGTTTTGAACTGAAGGCCAGGTTTTGGTTTGAAACTTCTTAATCCATTTACTCAATACTTTCTTGTTAAAAATAAAGAGAAGAGCAATAACAATAATAAAATTACCCATGCCTACTGATCCGGCTATGTAAAATATAGCCGCCAATGCAGCCATTATAATCAAGCTAATTTTTTCTCCTTTCGAAAATTGTTTTTCATTTTCTTCATGATGCGGCTTCATAAAACTGACCGCAAAAACAGGATTGATTATGTAGGCTACAAACAAACTAGCGGTGAGTGTAATAATTAATGTGATGGGAAGAAAGAACATAAACTCTCCAATGACACCCTCCCAAAACGCTAAAGGTATAAAAGGTGCAAGGGTTGTTAACGTACCCGACAAAACCGGAAGGAACACTTCTCCAGCGGCATGTCGTGCAGCTGTAACTATGTCTGTTTTCCCATTTTCAAAAATTCGATGAGTGTTTTCAATAACCACAATAGCATCATCCACTACGATCCCTAAGGCCAATAGAAACGAGAACAATACAATCATGTTTAATGTGAAACCTATTGCGGGCATTAAAATGAATGCAATACACATAGATAATGGAACCGACATGGCTACAAACAAGGCATTGGCTGTTCCCATAAAAAACATTAGAATGATGGTCACCAATACAAAACCAATTATGATGGTATTAATTAAATCATGTAAGGTAGTTTTGGTTTGGTTACTTTGATCTCCTGTAATTACGATTTCAAGATCTTTTGGAAAATGAACTGCCTCCATTTCGCTGATCATTTGCTTTATTTTGTCACTAGCGATAACTAGATTTTCACCACTACGTTTTACTATACTTAAGGTAATGACATTTTTTCCATTCAACCGAGCATAGCTTTCTTGCTCTTTAAATCCATCCTTCACATCGGCTATATTGCTCAAGTATATCGGTGCGCCATCAATGTTGTTGATTACAATGGAGCGAATTTGATCAATGTTGTTGAATTCACCTTTCAATGAAATGTTCCTTCTGATTTTATGATCCCGGATAGACCCTCCTGAGATATTCATATTCTCAAATTGCAAGGCTCTTTCAATGTCATCCATCGTCACTCTAGCATTGGCCATTTTAAAGTAATCGATGTCAATTTGGATTTCACGATCCAATGCACCAATCATATCTACCTTACTGATTTCTCGCATGCTTTCTATGCGATCTTTTAAATCATCCGCATACTTCTTCAGGCGATTTAATTCATACTCGCCCGAAAGATTCACAAATAGAATAGGGATATCAGAGAAATTAATGTCCACCACATTCGGATCGTTCTTCAGGTCATCGGGCAAATCGTTTTGCGCTTTTTCTACAGCATCTTTTACTTTTTGCTTAGCTTCCGCAATTTCAACATCGGTGCTAAAATCCACAACAATGCTGGAGAAGTCCTGTATGGATTTACTGGTTATTTTTTTTACACCACTAATTCCTTTGAGTTGTTTCTCTATAGGTTTGGTGATTAAATTTTCAATATCGGCAGGAGAAGTTCCTGGATGCACAGTAGAAATAAAAATTTGTGGGACTACAATGGAAGGGAAATTTTCTTTTGGAAGACTGTTGTAAACCGATAGTCCCGCCAATGTTATAATTATGGTCAGAATATATATGCTGGTTCTATTGTTGATAGACCAGGTTGTCGGTTTGAACTCTTTTATTTTGTTCAACATAAAAATTCCGCTTTAATTGTTTTTTGATTCGGATAATAAGTCTCCTTCTGCTAAATCAAGGAAGCCGGTGCTGACAATTTTCTCTGTAGCATTCAATCCATCTGAAATTTCTACCATTCCATTGTATTCAATTCCGGTTTGAACAAACTTCCTTTTTGCGATCAAGTTTTTACTGCTATCGGGTACAGCAACAAATATGAATTTACCATTGGGAGAATTTTGCACTAACTCTAATGGTACTAATAGGGCGTCTTTGTTTTCATAATCGGCAATTTTCATAACTGCAATCATGTTGGGCACAAACTTGCCATCTTTTGCATCCAATCGCACCTCCACATTAAATGTTCTGTTAATAGGGTTGATCACTTTTCCTGAGTAAGATATTTTCTTGTTCAGTGTTAGAGGGATGTCTGGGAATTCAACCAACACCTTATCACCATTTTTTACTTTACTTACATAGGCTTCAGGCAATTCGCCCACCACTTTTAATTTATTCATGTTAACCAACTGCATAACGGGAATGCCGGGAGCAACCGCTTGACCAACTTTGACATTAACTTGATCAATTGTACCGCTGATGGGTGCAATTATTTTGCTCAACTCTACTTGCTCTTTTACGGCCTGATATCTTTTTTCCAAAGATTCTTTGTTTGTTTTTGCAGTAAGATATTGAACCTCACTGCCAATTTTTTGTTTCCATAAATTGGCTTGCTTCTCATACAGACTTCGTGCTAAATCCAATTGCACCTTAACTTCTTCAAGCGATTGTATTAACATAGCAGCATCCATTGTTGCTAATACTTGTCCCTCATTTACTCGATCGCCTGCTTTTACATTAACAGATTCAATGGTTCCGGCCATTCTCGGACTTAATGAAACACTTTCATCTCCATCAACCATTGCTTGTACTTCAACAAATCGTTGAAACAATTCAGGTTTCACTTCAGTAACGGATACTCTCTTCCTCTCCAATGGAGATTCTTTTTTTAACTCTTCTTTCAGCGCCCTGATTTTATCATTGATTTCAGATTGTTGTTTTAACAACTCACTCAGTTCTGCTTCTTTGTCATTCGACTGAGAACTGTTGCAGCTTAAGGCTACAGCTGCGATGATAAAAAGTAATAGAATATTTTTCATAAAGTGATAATGATTTTTAAAAGCTAAGTTTTCCGATAGATTTTTCATACGCAATTCGGGCCAGTATGCTATTGTAAATGGCGTTGTAATAACTGGTCAATGCTTCTCTATAATCGGTCTCGGCACTAATTAATTCTAAATTTGACCCAACACCTTGCTCGTATTTAATTTTTGAAACTCGAACCAATTCTTCGGTTAGATTTTTGTTTTCTTCTTCAATGGTAAAATTCTCTATAGCCGATTGAAGATCTACTTTTGCTTTATTCATTTCCGTTTGCATAGAGTTTTCCATTAAAAATTTTCCATTTTGTGCTTGCTGCAAACGAAGGCGTGCCATGTCGGTACGGCTTTTTCTTTGCAAACTGGTAAAAATAGGTAATGATGCACGTAAGCCAGCCCCACTGCTTGGAAACCATTTGTTCGAAGGATCAAAAAACCAATCATCATTATTCGCCATGGTAGTAGATAATGTACCATACAGCTCAAGGCGAGGGAGGTAAGCCATCCTAAATCGTTTTAAGTCGTACTCTGCTAATGTGATCTGTGTAATTATTCTCTTATACTCCGGGCGATTGCTGATGTCGTCATTTGCATCTGCCGTTGAAATCTTACTCATCAAGTCGGAGTTAATCTTATCAGTTAGCACAATCTCATCTTTTACCGATAGTCCCATGTTTAATTTTAATGCTGACTCAGTAATGGGCAGCATGCGTTCTAACTTTGATTGCTCGAGGCTGAGTTTATTGTAGGATATTTTAATACGATCAACTTCTATTTTTTCTATGAAGCCGCTTTCGTTCATCGCTTTTGCATTATCCAATAAAACTTGAATGCGCTCTTTATTTTTCTTTAAAAGCTCCAAATGTTCTTCCATTATTAGAACAGCATAATACGTTTGAGCAACAGCTACTTTAATGTCGTTTTGAGTTACTTCGTGATTGCGTTTTGCCAATTCTACAAAAGTTTTTGTGGCTTTAAGGCCAACTAAATAAGAACCATCAAAGAGCAATTGAGAAGCGTTTATCCCAGCGAAACCGGTATGTGTGGCTCCAAATTGAACAGGGAATAGTGCATCACTTCCAATATCTTTTTGCTGAACTAAGTTTTCTGAGAACAGAACGCCATAAATAGCTGGCGTTAAAAAGTCAGGTAGAAAATTAGTTGGAACTTCTATATTATATGCACCATCGAACGAAGCATTAATTTGAGGCAACCCAATGGCCAAAAACTCCGTTACTTGCTTTTCAGCAATCCGTATATCTAAATTAGAATTATTCAGTTGAGGATTGTGTTGCAATGCATATTCAATCGCTTGTGCAAAACTGAAACTATTGTTGTTTTGTGATGTGCCCAGTAAAGGAAATCCTAAAGTGAGCGTCATTAAAAAGAGGAGTTTAGTTTTCATCTTCGTTTACGTGAAGTAGTTTATTAATAAGTTTATGTCCTTTTAATGTGGTTATTCCATGCATAAAATGAGAGAGCATTTGCATTTGCACATTTTCTAACTTAAATCGTTTTGGGGAAAATACATTTTGATCGAATGCCATTTGAACCTGATGTAGTCTCATAATGGCAATAATATTAATGTCCATGTCTTTTCTGTACAAGCCTTCTTCTTGGCCCCATTTCAAGTTGTCTTCTACCATTTTAATCATGCAACATTCTTTAAAATTCAAATATTTTTTCCATGCTTCTTCATGGTATTTTTGCATATCAAAAAAGACGGCCGGATGAATTTCACTGATGAAAGCTCTTAAGTACGTCATTATAGAAATAATTTCATCAATGGCGTTCTTGGCATTATTCTTAATTTCAATCAAACGACACTCATGTTCTCCCATAAGTTTGTCGTTTAACTCTACTACAATTTTATTCTTGTCAGGGAAATATTGATAAATGGTTTTTTTAGACATGCCCAAGTGCGAGGCTATGTCATCCATGGTTACGCTTCGAATACCGTATTGATAAAATAAATGATGGGCTCCGTCTAATATTTTGTCTGTTGTGCTCAATTCAATGCTAATTGGAGCACAAAACTATGGAAACTTTAAATGAATTCAAAGTTTCCACGTAAAATATCTATTCTTTTAAATCCTGTGATTGTATTTCGCTTTCTTTTAGTTTTTTCCCCTTTTTATAAAAGACCTTTTTTACAGCAATGCCGCTCTCATTGTATTCAATCCATTCACCTTCTTCAAGGTCATTGGAATAGTTGCCAGATAAGTATAAAGTTCCATTAGGATTATTGATATGTGCAGGACCTTCGATAACTCCATTCTGATACGTATAACTCACTACTACTTTTCCCATTTGGTTGTACCATTTAGTTTCTCCATGTCGTAATCCATTCTCCCAATTACCTTCTTCCTGAATCGTACCTTCATCATAATACTGAGTTTTCAATCCTTGTAACTTTCCATTTAGAAAGCGCTCTTTTAGCTTAGGAGTACAGGTATAGCTGAAAACTGTTCGCGGGCCGTGAAGTACACCATCTTTATAAAATTCTTCTATTTCAACACATGCAGCGATGCTGAACTTTATTCGAGGGCCATCAAGCTTTCCATTTTTATAGGTGTTTAGTTCACTGATACATCCACTAGAATAGTAGGTTGTCCATCCACCTTCTCTTTCGTTGTTGAGTAGATAACCTCTGTGCATAGGTTGTTTTGTGGGATAAGATATTTCTAGAAACTTCAACTGAGGATCATTCGAGTCAGCTGTAATTGTTGTATCGCCATGTAATGTTTGTTGTCCTATTCCGGTATGAATGAAAAGGAAAAAACTAAACAATGAGAATAATAATATACGAAGTAGTTTTATGTACATGGTTTAAAGATACGTTTAAGGCATTAAATTTTGCTGAATAAAATGAACGATAATTTTAATTTTGCAGTATATGAAAGATGAAAGTACCCTGAATGAGTTAAATGCGATTTCCCCCATTGATGGTCGGTATAGAAAACAGAGTGCTGTACTATCGAGTTATTTTTCGGAACAAGCCCTTATTAAATATAGGGTAAGAATCGAAATTGAATACTTCAAAGAATTGGTTAAGTATAAGGTAGGCCCTTTACAAAAGTTTCCTGCCAATAAACTTTCAAAATTGGATTCAATTTGGCACTCGTTTTCAGAACCCGATGCAAAAAAGATTAAAAAGTTTGAGAAAATTACCAACCACGATGTAAAGGCAGTTGAATATTTTATAAAAGAAGAATTTGAAAAACTAGGTGTAGAAAGGTATGCGGAGTTTATACATTTTGGACTTACCAGTCAGGACATTAATAATACCGCTGTTCCTCTTTCTTATAAGGAATTTTTATACAATGAATACATACCATTGCTCATGAATCTTACAAGAGCATTGAAGGACCATGCTGCGTGTTGGAAAAATATTTCTATGTTGGCATACACTCATGGGCAACCGGCATCACCTACGCGATTGGGGAAAGAGATGATAGTATTTGTAGAACGAATAGACAAACAAGTGCGACAGTTAAAACAATTGGCACCAGAGGCCAAGTTTGGAGGAGCCACTGGAAATATGAATGCACATTATGTTGCCTTTCCTTCTATTAAATGGGTTGTGTTTTTCAATCGCTTTATAAAACGATTGGGACTCAACAGACAACAGTTTACTACTCAAATAGAACATTATGATAATCTGGCAGCTCATTTTGATGCCATCAAAAGAATTAATACCATTTGTTTGGATTTAAGCAGAGATATTTGGCAATATGTAGCAATGAATTATTTCAAATTGAAAATTGCCAGCAATGAAGTAGGATCATCAGCTATGCCGCATAAGGTTAACCCAATTGATTTTGAAAATGCGGAAGGTAACTTAGGGATATCTAATGCCTTATTGGAACATTTATCGGCTAAACTTCCGGTGAGCCGTTTGCAAAGAGATTTATCGGATTCAACAGTGTTGCGAAATATAGGAGTTCCTTTTGCACATACATTTATTGCCTTCAATAGTTTGATTAAAGGATTAGGAAAATTGGAAGTTAACAAAGAGGAAATTTATAAGGATCTGGATTCGAATTGGGCAGTTGTGGCTGAAGCGTATCAAACCATTTTGAGACGAGAGTTATTTCCGAAGCCATATGAGAAACTCAAAGAATTAACTCGCACAGGAAAACCGATCAATAAGCAAAGTTTACATGCCTTTGTTGATGCACTTGATGTTTCGGATAAAGTAAAAGCAGAACTCAAGAAGATTACTCCTATCAATTATACCGGAAAGTATTAATCTTTTCTTTTAAAACTTTTGTACATCTCTTGCTGATTGGGTCTATGAAGAGGAACTTCTCTTAATGCCTCACAAACTTTTAGTGTAGAAAACAATTCATTCGGTAATGCCTGATACAATGCGGTACCTTTGCTTTTCCAATTTATCATTTCATCACTTACATCTTTAATCACTTTGGCAGGATTCCCTACAACAATTTTACGATCGGGTACATGCATTGCTTCCGGAACAAAACTCAAAGCACCAACAATGCACTCATTGCCAATTTTTACATCGTCCATAACTACACTATTCATCCCAATAAGTGAGTTGATTCCAATCTCAGCACCATGTATAACAGCTCCATGACCAATATGAGCTCCTTTTCTCAATATAACGGTAACACCGGGAAACATGTGCAGGGTACAATTTTCCTGAACATTGCATCCATCTTCTATTATTATTTCACCCCAATCGCCTCGCAATGCAGCACCCGGACCAATGTAAACGGATTTTCCAATGATAACATTACCTGTAACGCAAGCTTGTGGATGCACAAAACTACTTTCGTGTACTACGGGTCGGTATCCATTAAATTCATATAACATAACTCAGCATTTTTCAATCACAACGGCATAACCTTGTCCCACCCCTATACACATTGTTACCAATGCAAATTGCTTATTTTGTTCTTGTAGCTCGAGTGCGGCAGAGTATAAAATTCGAGCACCACTCATCCCTAAAGGATGTCCTAAAGCAATTGCGCCTCCATTCGGATTTATTCTTTCATCGTCATCTTGAAGCCCCCATGTTCTTATACATGCTAATGATTGCACGGCAAAGGCCTCATTCAGTTCAATGATATTGATATCACTCATTTTTAATCCGGCACGTTTAAGGGCAAGTTCACTTGCTTTTACAGGGCCAATCCCCATAATGCGGGGTTCAACACCAGAAACCCCTGAGGATACAATTCTTGCGATAGGTTTTAAGTGATGATTTTTTATTGCTTGGTCAGAAGCTATGAGAACAGCTGCAGCACCATCATTTAATCCACTGCTATTTCCTGCTGTTACAAAACCATCTTTTCTAAATGCCGGACGTAAGCCTGATAAGATTTCTAAAGTGCTGGTAGGTTTAATAAATTCATCTGCATTAAAACTGATTGGATCAGCTTTTTTTCTCTTTATTTGGATGGGCGTAATTTCTTTCGCAAAGCGTCCTCTTTTTTGTGCTTGAGTCGCTTTCATCTGAGAGCGAAATGCAAAGGCATCCTGATCTTCTCTTTTTATTTTATGAATGTCATTCAAATTTTCGGCAGTTTCTCCCATGCCATCGGTGCCATACTTTTCATGCATCATAGGATTGATAAATCTCCAACCAAAACTGCTGTCAAACATTTGAGCATCGCGACCGAATGGAGTAGAGGTTTTAGAAATGACCCAAGGACCTCTCGTCATATGTTCCACGCCACCACTAATAAATAGATCGCCTTCACCACTTCGTATGGCTCTTAAAGCATGAACAGCAGCTGACAAACCTGAAGCACAAAGTCGGTTAACGGTTTCACCCGGAACAGATGGAGGAAGCCCGGCTAACAATGATGCCATACGGGCAATGTTTCTATTGTCTTCTCCGGCTTGATTGGCGCATCCTAAAATAACATCATCTACGACTGACCAATCCATCGATTTGTTTTTTTGCATGAGTGATTGAATCACATGACTTGCAAGATCATCTGCACGCACCGATGAAAGCGTTCCTTGAAAATTACCGATGGCTGTTCGACAACCATCAATGATATAGGCTTGTTTCATATTTGTTTATTACGATTGGTAAAGTTACACTTTAGTATGGGCTAATAAAAAAGCCCCACTTAATGGTGAGGCTTTTTCTATAATAGTGTTTAGAAGATTACATCATTCCTTCCATACCACCCATTCCGGCTGGCATTGCAGGAGCTTTATCTTCTTTGATATCCGATAGCACACACTCGGTAGTTAAAAGCATACCAGCTATTGAAGCTGCATTTTCTAAAGCAACGCGAGTAACTTTAGTTGGGTCAATTACACCAGCCGATAACATGTTTTCGTATTTACCAGTTCTGGCATTGTATCCGAAATCATCTTTCCCTTCACGAACTTTCTGAACTACGATGCTTCCCTCAATTCCAGCATTGCTTACAATCTGACGAAGAGGCTCTTCCAATGCACGCTTGATAATTGCGATGCCTGTAGTTTCATCATCGTTGCTGCCGCTTAGTTTATCCAAAGCAGGAATGGCTCTAATATAAGCAACGCCTCCACCGGGTACTATTCCTTCTTCAACAGCAGCGCGAGTAGCATGAAGGGCGTCATCTACACGGTCTTTCTTCTCTTTCATTTCAACCTCAGTAGCCGCTCCAACATAAAGAACTGCAACACCACCTGCCAATTTTGCCAGGCGTTCTTGCAATTTCTCACGATCGTAATCAGAGGTAGTTGTTTCGATTTGAGCTTTAATTTGATTTACACGTGCTTTGATATCTGCTTTTTTGCCGGCTCCATTTACAACAGTTGTGTTGTCTTTGTCGATGGTTACCTTTTCGCATTGTCCTAAGAAACTAAGTTCAGCGTTTTCTAATTTGAATCCTCTTTCTTCAGAAATTACGGTTCCTCCGGTTAAGATGGCAATATCTTCCATCATTGCTTTTCTACGGTCTCCAAATCCTGGAGCTTTTACTGCAGCAATTTTCAATGAACCACGAATTTTATTTACCACTAAAGTAGCCAATGCTTCACCATCAACATCTTCAGCAATGATTAACATAGGACGACCGGTTTGAACAACACGCTCAAGTATTGGCAGCAATTCTTTCATATTGCTTACTTTCTTGTCGTACAATAAGATGTATGGATTCTCAAGTACCGCTTCCATTTTGTCAGCGTTGGTTACAAAGTAAGGAGAGATATAACCACGATCGAATTGCATACCTTCTACAACCGCAACAGAAGTTTCCGTTCCTTTTGCTTCTTCAACAGTGATTACTCCTTCTTTCTTTACACGAGCCATAGCATCGGCAATCAATGAACCTATTTCAGCATCGTTGTTTGCTGAAATACTTGCAACTTGTTCAATTTTTTTATTGTCGTCACCTACAGATTTTGAAATTTTGCTCAAGTGTGTAATTACACCGGTTACCGCTTTATCGATACCGCGCTTCAAATCCATTGGATTTGCACCTGCAGCAACATTTTTCAATCCAGCCGTAACAATCGCTTGAGCTAAAACAGTAGCTGTAGTTGTTCCGTCACCGGCAACATCAGCCGTTTTGCTGGCTACTTCTTTTAACATTTGAGCGCCCATATTTTCAATAGGGTTTTTAAGCTCAATTTCTTTAGCTACGGTAACACCATCTTTGGTGATGGAAGGTGCTCCAAATTTTTTGTCAATAATTACATTGCGTCCTTTAGGTCCAAGGGTAACTTTTACCGCATTGGCTAAGGCGTCAACTCCACGCTTCAAACTATCGCGTGCTTCTACATTAAAGGTTATGTCTTTTGCCATATTATTTTTTAGATTTTAATTGTTAAAGGTTGATTAAATAACTGCGAAAATATCTGATTCGCGCATGATAAGATATTCTTTGCCATCGTGTTGAATCTCAGTGCCACTGTATTTTCCGTACAATACACGATCGCCAACTTTTACTGTTAATGGCTCATCTTTTTTTCCATTTCCAATGGCAACGATTATGCCTTGCTGAGGTTTTTCTTTAGCGGTATCAGGAATAATAATTCCGCTAGCCGTTTTTGATTCTGCGGCTGCAGCCTGAACAATCACTCGATCGGCCAAAGGCTTGATGTTGATTTTTGATTTTGTGCTCATAGTATTATTAATATGTTTTGGTTGTTGAAATTTGAACTATACATTGCCCTTGTCATAATTTATGCCAAGGCCTTTTTCAAGATAAATTTTGAACTTTTTGACAGTTTAAAACTAAAAATGCTGACAAAGAATGAAATCATGTCAGCATTTAGTTAAAGGTTAAACTGTTTATTGCTGTGGAGTTTGATCAGGAGTTGGATTAGCTGCCGGTGGTGGAGTTGTAGGAACACCTGCTCCAGGCAAACTAGCGTTGTCAATTTGTTCTTGAATCGCTGAATTCTGAATAACCGTCCCGTCTCCAACCTTAGGAAGGGTAAAGCTCCCCAACATAGAGAGACACATTAAAGCAATGGCTAATCCCCAAGTTAGTTTTTCGAGAAAGTCGGTTGTTTTGCGAACACCCATGTATTGATTTGAGGAACTAAATCCAGAAGCAAGACCTCCTCCTTTTGAATTTTGCACCAATACGATCAATCCCAGCAAAATAGCCGTAATCAATACAAAAATAGTTATGGCTGTATACATTTTAAATTATTGTTTTTTCAGTTGTAAAATAAGGCCTGCAAAGTAAGCCTTTTTCTCCGGATATTTCAAACTTAATATTTCATAAGATCTAACGGCTTTAGCCATATTTCCCTGTTGAGCATAAATACCTGCTAAGGTCTCGGAAACAATTTCTTCATTTTCAACAATAGAATTACGTGCCATATCTACCGGACTGTAGAATTTTGACTTGGCTGGATCGATGCGAGGATTGCTTTGAATAAACTTAGAAATGATTTCATCGTTTTCGTTTTGCAATTTTTCGGTATTGGATTTAACAGGTTTTTGTTCCTGTTCTTTAATTAATTCTTCTTCCTTGCTCTCGTTAACAATATGTATGTGCAATCCTGCTTTGACAAAACGTAGCCACTCCACAAAAGATCGCTTATCCTGAATATCTATTGATACATGAGTTTCCTTTATCTCTTCGAATTGAGTTTCTACATCGATAACGGGTTCTACTTCATTTAGGGATTCAACCGTATGGGACTCATCATCTAGTTCAGCGGATTGAATTTCAGGTTCAGTTGTTGCTTCAATAGTTTTACTTTCCAAAGTTCCAGCCGATTCTTCTTTGCTCAATTCACTCAATCGAGAAGCAATTATTTTCTGCAAATCTGATTTTTGTTCGTCTGTATCTGAATCAATAGGAGCTGCTTGAATAGGTTCATTTAATTCGGTCGGTTGTTCTATTATTACTTCCTCTGCTTGTTGAGCCTCTTCTAATAACTCGCTGGTGAAAGCCGGTAACTCTTTGTTATCTATTACTTTCTTCTGCATGTAGTCGTGAAGCACTTTTCTGTCATTGCTATAAATGGCCGCTTTTCTAAGCTCAGCATCGTACAATAAGTTATTGCTGTCTTTCAAAGATTTTGCATACAAAATTCGGGCAGAATTAAAATATGGAAACTGTTGAACCAATTCCTTTAACTGGTTGATTTCGCTGGTAGGAATGTCAACAGGGTTTTTCAAAAGCTCTAAAAATCTTTCTTTATTCATTGCCCGTAAAATACATATTAAAGTGTTTTTATTACCAGTTAACTACTGCCTTATTGAAGATATCATCAATTATTTGCCGGTTGATCTCATTGATTAAATCAGTTTCTACCAACGTTAAATTAATGCTACTGCTATAATCGGTATAACGGGTGAAAGTCGTTTCAAAATCGTTGCTCGGGCTTTTGCTGTTTTTAAACCGAACCCAAACACTTATGCTGAGTCGGTTTTGAGCAGCTTGTTCGCTCGATTGTATAGCAATAGGTACGGTTTGATAATTACTGATATATCCTTCAAACTGAAGATCGCCCTCTTTTTCAGTAAGTGAAAGGCTAGTTTGGTTGATAAACTTTTCTTTCAATTTGTCGGTGAACAGTTGACTCAAAACCGGTTGTACGATAGTTGCTTTATTTGGAAAATACTGAACCGAAAATGTCTTTATGTCAGGCGATATGCTTGCACCGGTAAAGGAATAAATACCACAAGACAATCCAGAAAATATCATCACGGAAACAATGCTTAGGATATAGAATGTTTTCTGCATCAATCGATGTTGTATTCTTTAATTTTTCGATAGAGTGTACGTTCTGAAATGCCTAATTCTTTAGCGGCTGGTTTTCTTTTACCTCTATATTTTTCCAGTACTTTAATGATCAGCTGTTTTTCCTGGTCTTGTAAAGAAATCGATTCTTGTACTTCAATCGGCTGCTGAGGAGTATAAGGAGCAATAACAGCCGGACTATAACTAATAGGTCCGGTACCGGCTTCTATCGATCGATTTTCTTCGTACATATTTTCTAAAGTCGGAGCTATTTCTGCTCCCGGATTCAATGCATCAGAAGAACCATTTTGTATAATATTGGCAACAACTCTTTTCAAGTCGTTAAGATCTTTTTTCATGTCAAATAAAACTTTGTACAAAAGGTCTCGCTCGGTATAATCGTTTCCGGATTGGCGTCCTCCTTGCACAACGGCAGGTAAATTGGAGCCATCTGCTGGTAAGTATTTATGCAGTACCACTCCATTGATTTCTTTGTTTTGTTCCAAAATAGAAATCTGTTCAATAACATTTTTTAGTTGTCTCACATTACCGGGCCAAGGGGCATTTACCAGTATTTGTAATGCATCCGGCATCAGTTGTATAGGAGGCATCTTGTATTTTTCTGCAAAGTCTGTTGCAAATTTTCGATACAATAGTTCAATGTCTTCTTTTCTTTTTCGCAGGGGAGGAATGTGAATTGGAACTGTACACAATCGATAATATAAATCTTCTCTAAACTTTCCTTTGTCAATATACTCGCCTATGTTAACGTTGGTAGCTGCCACCACTCGTACATTGGTCTTTTGCACTTTTGAAGAACCCACTTTAATAAATTCTCCTGTTTCTAATACACGTAACAATCGTACTTGTGTGCCCAATGGTAAATCGGCCACTTCATCCAAAAATATGGTCCCGCCATTCACTACTTCGAAGTATCCTTTTCTGGCTTCATGCGCTCCGGTAAAAGAACCTTTTTCGTGCCCAAACAATTCTGAGTCAATTGTGCCTTCAGGAATAGCACCACAGTTCACTGCAATATACTGACCGTGTTTCCTTGAACTGAGATGATGTATAATTTGAGGAAAAACTTCCTTACCGGTTCCGCTTTCTCCGGTAATCAATACCGAAATATCAGTAGGAGCTACTTGTCTTGCTGTTTCAATTGAAGCATGAAGCAAAGGCGAATGCCCTACAATTCCAAATCGGTTTTTTATTTCCTGAACAGTCATTTAAACTTTTTAGTTATAAGTTCCTACTACTCTCCCAATCAATGTTGCAGAAGTACAACTTTCAGCTAAAACATCAACATATTCACCAGGCTTATGGTTTGCTTTTGGAAAAACCACCACTGTATTTTGCGAATTTCTTCCCATCAATTCCTGATCCGATTTTTTTGAAAATCCTTCAATAAGTACTTTAAAAGTTTTGCCAACCGATGCTTTGGTCCTTACTTTGGAATGTTGGTGCTGTAATTTAATAATCTCAGCAAGCCTCTTAGTTTTTGTTTCTTCGTTGATGTTATCACTGTATTTACGTTCGGCCATTGTTTTGGGTCTTTCATTGTATTTAAACATGTAAGCATATTCGTACTTAACAAGTTCCATAAGTGAAAGTGTATCTTGATGTTCTTGCTCTGTCTCGTCACAAAAGCCGGTTATGATGTCGGTAGAGATTGCGCAATCGGGAATGATGTTTCGAATGGCTTCAATTCTATTTAGGTACCATTCGCGCGTATAACCTCGGTTCATCCTTTCGAGCATGCTTGTGCTTCCCGATTGAACCGGCAAATGAATGTAATTGCAAATATTTTCGTGCTTGGCAATAACATGTAAAACCTCATCCACCATGTCTCTTGGATTACTGGTCGAAAAACGAATTCTCATTTCAGGAATAACGCTGGCAATGTTATCCAACAAGTGAGAAAAATGTGTCGCATTAGCTTTTTGTTCTTCAGTAAGTATTTCCTTTTTCAATCCACCACCTGCATAGATATAGGAATCTACATTTTGTCCCAGTAGTGTTATTTCTCTATAACCCTGTTTAAACAAATCTAATGCTTCATTTAGAATCGATTCAGGATCGCGGCTTCGTTCCCGACCTCTGGTAAAAGGAACTACACAAAAGCTACACATATTATCACATCCTCTCATAATAGAGATGAAAGCGCTGACTCCATTGCTATCGTACCTAACCGGACTGATATCGGCATAGGTTTCTTCTTTAGATAACAAAACATTTATAGCTCTATGCCCGTCATTTACTTTATCGATCAGCGAAGGAAGATCTCTGTATGCGTCAGGACCAGCTACCAAGTCAACCAACTTTTCTTCTTCCAGGAATTTTGTTTTGAGACGTTCGGCCATGCATCCCAATACACCTACAACTAAGTCTCTGTTTTTTTCTTTCAACTTTTTAAATTCAGTCAAACGTTTTCTAATTCTATTTTCAGCCTGATCTCTTATGGCGCAGGTATTAATCAAGATCACATCGGCATATTCAAGTTCTATGGTAGTATCGAATCCATTATCGCTTAATATCGAAGCTACAATTTCGCTGTCACTGAAATTCATTTGACAACCATAACTTTCCAAATACAGTTTCTTCTTGTTTTGATTAGAATGAGCAAGCAAGGTTGCCTCACCTTGTTTTGATTCTTCTATTATTTTGTCAGCAATTTGCATTTATTTCCTTGTAATATTAAGGGATGCAAAGATACGTTTAAATCGACTACTGACAATATGACACAGCTTATATTTTCCATAGTTGAGAAAAATTTTTTGTCTCGCAGGATATTTTCGAATGATTATTACATAGGAAATAAGATGGTTTTTTAGTTGTAAATCTTATGTTGCATCTACTTATAATTCTGGATCAATTTTTACCTTAAGAAGCGCATAACTGAAACTTCAATTTGGTAAATAGTTTTTTCTTTTGTTTACTTTGCCACCTTCAAAAACAAATTTTTCAGAAAGAACAACACGATTAATGGCAGAAAATTTACTGATTGTCGAGTCGCCCGCAAAAGCGAAAACTATAGAAAAAATATTGGGCGAAACTTTTGTGGTTAAGTCAAGTTACGGGCACGTTCGCGACTTGACCAAGAGCGGCAATGGAATCGATATTGAAAACAATTTTACCCCTACTTATCAAATAAGTCCTGAAAAAGAAGATGTACTTGCCGAACTTATAAAATACTGTAAAAAGGCAGAGGTAGTTTGGTTGGCAACGGATGAGGACCGTGAAGGAGAGGCGATCAGTTGGCATCTGGCCGAAGCATTGGAATTAGATAAAAGCAGAACTCGAAGAATTGTTTTTAACGAGATAACAGAACCTGCCATTAAAGACGCTATTAAGAATCCAAGAGCTATAGACATGAATCTGGTAGATGCTCAACAGGCTCGAAGAATATTAGATCGCTTGGTTGGATTTGAATTAAGCCCTGTTTTGTGGCGAAAAGTAAAGCCGTCTTTATCAGCTGGTAGAGTTCAAAGTGTTGCGGTTCGTCTTATCGTAGAACGTGAACGCGAAATCGATTCGTTTACATCGGTTTCTTCTTTCAAAGTAAGTTCGGTTTTTGATTTGGAGTCGGACGGTAAAAAGTATTTGATGAAAGCGGTGCTCGATAAGAGGTTTTCTACATACGAAGAAGCACTAAATTTTACTAAGGAGAATATAGGAGCTAACTATAGTGTCAGCAATATTGAAACCAAGCCTGGCAAAAGATCTCCAGCTGCACCTTTTACAACTTCTACTTTACAACAAGAGGCCAGTCGAAAATTGGGCTACTCGGTTGCACAAACCATGATGGTAGCGCAAAGACTCTATGAAGCAGGGAAGATAACTTATATGAGAACAGACTCGGTAAACTTGTCAAATGTTGCTATTGGTGCCGCCCAAAATGAGATAGGCTCACGGTTTGGGAAAAACTATTCTGAACCTCGGCAATACAAAACCAAATCTGCTAATGCACAAGAGGCTCACGAAGCAATACGACCTACAAATTTTTCAACTGCTTCTATTAGTGGCGAATCTGCAGAAGAAAAACTCTACGATTTAATTTGGAAGAGAGCCATTGCCTCGCAAATGGCCGATGCACAATTAGAGAGAACCAATATAGATGTGAGCATTTCATCACGACCAGAAAAATTCAGAGCCACCGGAGAAGTGGTTAAGTTTGATGGATTTCTAAAAGTATATATTGAATCGAGTGATGACGAAAATGATGAAGAGCAGGAGAGTGGTTTGCTACCTCCGGTTAAGCAAGGTCAGGCGTTGCAAATTAACGTAATCGAAGCGGTTGAGCGATTTACTTATCCTCCGGCACGATTTACTGAAGCCAGCTTAGTTAAGAAGTTGGAAGAATTGGGTATTGGTCGTCCCAGTACCTATGCCCCAACCATCTCAACCATTCAAAAAAGAGGCTATGTGATTAAAGGCGATAAACCAGGACGGGAGAGAAAATATAAAGTAGTGGTTTTAAAAAACAGTCAGTTGAAAGAAGAAGTGCGATCAGAAATTACAGGGGCTGATAAATCAAAGCTGTTCTCAACCGATATAGGGATTGTGGTAAATGATTTTCTGGTAAAATATTTTAGTGATGTACTTGACTTTAATTTTACGGCTAGAGTTGAAAAAGAGTTTGACGAGATTGCACAAGGTCAAAAAGATTGGGTTGAAATGATTCGCAACTTTTATCATCCTTTTCATAAAGATGTTGAACATACCATTGAACATTCCGACCGTGCAACCGGTGAGCGTGAATTAGGATTACATCCCGAAACTGGTGAAAAAGTAATTGCGCGCATTGGCCGATTCGGACCTATGGTTCAGATTACCCCACATAGTGATGAAGATAAGCCTCGATTTGCAAAATTGAGAGCCAACCAAAGAATTGAATCCATTACATTAACTGAAGCACTTGATTTATTTAAGCTTCCCAGAATTTTAGGAGAATATGAAGGAGCAGAAGTTAAAGTATCCATTGGCCGCTTTGGTCCGTATGTTTTACACCAGAATAAATTCTCTTCACTTCCTAAAGGAGTCGATCCTTTTGAAGTTAACTTAGAAGGAGCGATAGAAGCGATCGAAACCAAACGAGATTCTGATCGAAAAAAATTGATCAAAGAATATCCTCAAGATGAAAATGTTAAAATAATTAAAGGTCGTTGGGGTCCATTTATATCTGCCGGAAAATTGAACATTCGAATTCCTAAAGATACCGATCCACAAAGTATCAGTTTTGAAGACATACAGAAAATGATCGAAGAGATTAATGCTAAAGCACCAGCGGCTAAAAAGAAAAAGGCCGCTCCCAAGAAAAAAGCAGCTCCTAAAAAGAAAGCCGCAGCCAAGAAGAAAAGTGCTGATAAACCTGTTAAGAAAAAAGCGCCCGCAACTAAAAAAAGCCCTAAGAAGAAAAGCAGCAATTAAGTAATATTGCTAGCATGCAAGAATACTTTTCACCTGTCGACTCGGATGAGATCAGTAGTTTGTTAAGCGAGCTACACGATTCATTAATTCATAAAATAACGTTTCACGATCATCAAAATGGATTTCCTTCATTGGAAGGAATAAAATTGGCCATCGTTGGTGTACCGGAATACAGGGCATGTGTAAAAGAGGTTTATGAAAACGTAACCTTCAATCCCATCCGTAAAAAATTATATCAACTCAAACATCATTCCTTTGAATCGGGAATTGCAGATTTGGGAAACATCATCTTAGGCGATACTCCGGAGGATACTTTTTTCGCGCTGTCGGCTGTTGTCAATGAATTGGTCAAACAAAACATTGTTCCGATTATCATCGGTGGATCACATGATCTGACCTATGCACAATATCAAGGTTATGCTCCATTGAACAAGATCATCAATATGGCTGTTGTTGATTCCCGTTTCGACTTAGGAGGCCCAGAAGATAATTTGAACTCTTTAACCTTTATCGGAAAAATCGTATTAGAACAACCCAGTCATCTTTTTAATCTTTCGGTAATAGGATACCAAACATATTTTGTCGGACAAGAGGCAGTGGATTTGATGGAACGGATGTATTTTGATACGTATCGTTTAGGAACCGTTCGCTCTGAAATGAATGAAATGGAGCCTGTGATCAGAGGAGCGGATATGATGAGTTTTGATATGTGTTCGATCAAGCAAAGCGATTGTCCCGGCACTACGTACCCTTCTGCCAATGGGCTTACCGGTGATGAAGCTTGTCAACTAATGCGCTATGCCGGAATGAACGATTTACTGAGTTCGGTTGGTTTGTTTGAGTATTATGAGGCAGAGGATAGGAATGGACACACGGCATCGCTCATAGCGGAAATGATTTGGTATTTTATTGAGGGATTTGAAAATAGAAAAGCAGAAATGCCGGTAGGCAGCACCTCTAATTTTATCACCTATAAAGTACCCTTAGAGCAACAAGAAAGAGATTTAGTTTTTCTTAAAAGTAAAAAAAGCGACCGTTGGTGGATGGAACTCATTCACCCAAATGGGTCGAAGGGCAATGAACGAAAAGGATACATTCCTTGTAGCTACAAAGATTACCATCAAGCCTGTCAGAATGAGATACCGGATAAGTGGTGGCAGACTCTAAACAAATTAAGCGAATAAGAGTATTTAACATAATATTTAAGCACAAAATGACCTAAAAAAAGTTGTTTTGTTTTTAAATTGTTTTTTCGTTTTTTTACCAATTCAATCTAACCTACAGATAACCAAAACTTCTTTATGAAAAGACTTTTTACGGTAGTTATTTTATTCGGATTCATCGGCAACGCCACCGCACAACAGGATCCACAATTCAGTCAAAACATGTTTAACAAATTATTCGTTAATCCGGGAACGGCAGGAGCGAATGATGCTATTTGCGGAACCTTATTGTATCGCAGTCAGTGGACTAATTTTGACGGTGCTCCAAAAACCGGTTTGCTCAGTATCGATGCTGCCATTAATCCTATTAAAGGTGGATTAGGTTTATCGGTAATGACCGATGAAATTGGTTTTGAGAAAACCTTGAATGCTAAATTGGCTTATGCCTTTCGATTTGATGTAGGTCAAGCCAGCAAAGTTGGGATTGGAGTAGATGCCGGATTGATTCAAAAAAGTATAGATGGAACATTTAAGTTCAACGATGCCAATGACCCAAGCATTCCAACAGGAAGCGTGAGTGGAAGTTCTTTTGATTTGGGTGCTGGTTTATATTTTCAAAGTGAAAAAGCCTATCTAGGTGCATCGGCCACTCATTTGCTAGAGCCTGAAATTGATTATGGAGATTTTACAACTACCATGGCTATGCACATCTATGGTATTGCAGCCTATCGCTTTGATGTAACACCTTCTGTATCCTTAACTCCGTCTGCACATTTGAAAAATGATGGAGCCACTACACAAGCAGATATTAATATGAATGCAATGTTCTTTAATAAATTCTGGCTTGGTGGTTCATATCGACTGGAAGATGCCATCGTATTAATGGCCGGAGTGAATGTTTTACAAAATTTGAAAATCGGATATGCTTTTGATATAACAACCTCTGACCTAAAGAGCTACAATGACGGTACGCACGAAATTATGCTTAATTATTGTTATAAGATTGCCAAAAAGAAACTATATCCAATTAAAAACGTAAGATTCCTATAAAATTTGTTGAAAAGTTCTATATTAGTAACCTAAATTTGAAAATGATATTTTCTGGATAGAACAATTTTCGGTTATTGAAGAAATAATTTTTGTTCAACTTTAACCGTTATTGATTCTGTCTTTTGTTTACCAAACAACAAAACAATGAAAAAACTCATCATTCCAGCATTCATTCTCGCACTGCTTAGCAGTTGTGGAGGTGGAAACCGGGGACAGCTTGTAGGAGCTCAGGACCGTGAGAAATGGTATCAGAGCGATCCTTACGGTATGGTGTTTATACCTTCCGGAGCTTACAACATGGGCCCTTCTGATCAAGACGTTCCTTTTGCTATCGTAGCACAAAGTCGTACCGTATCGGTTCACGCATTTTATATGGACAATACGGAGATATCCAATAATGAATATCGTCAGTTTGTTGAGTGGGTGCGCGATTCATTAGCTCATCGCCTACTCGGTGGCGAGCATTTGATTGACGAAGGTGAATACGGTGAGCGTATCAACTGGAGAAAAAGAATTAAGTGGGACGATGAAGAAAATATAGAGGTATTAGCAGAATTGTTTTTACCCGAGCAAGAGCGTTTTTACAGAAGAAAAGAAATAGATACCCGTAAGTTGAACTTTGAATATTATTGGGTTGACTTACAAGAAGCTGCTCAACGTTCTAGCCGTGAGCAAGGGAAAATTGACCGTTCTGTATTCATCAAACGTGATGTAATCAATGTGTATCCCGATACTTTAGCTTGGATACATGATTTCGCCTATTCATTTAACGATCCAATTACCAATATGTATTTCTGGCATCCGGCTTATGACGACTATCCTGTAGTAGGCGTAAACTGGAAGCAGGCAAATGCTTTCTGTGTGTGGCGTACGCAGTTACTCAACAGCTATTTGGGTGAGAATGGTGAAAGTTTTG